>Ga0099850_1001169_pt1 | contig 12221 bp, 9 predicted proteins | sample CB_VirMetaG_5_FD_79182 | JGI IMG/M metagenome (GOLD analysis project Ga0099850, IMG submission 79182) | Freshwater to marine saline gradient viral communities from Chesapeake Bay - CB_1508_1D Viral MetaG | ecosystem: Environmental > Aquatic > Marine > Coastal | place: USA: Chesapeake Bay... | reverse complement strand
TTAGTTTAGGTGTCGGTGTAGACTGGCTTGAAGCAGCAACAGGTAAGACAATGTCTAGAGCTGGTTTGTTAAAGCATGTAAAGAAAGTCTATGGAAGAAGACGATAAGCCTAAACTAAGAAGGGGTAGACCCAAGAACTCTGAACTCTCAGATATCAAGTTAGCCTTACAGGCTCAGAAGAATCTGAAGAAGAAAGAGGGAAAGATAAAAAAACTTCGTAGGGACTTAGTAAAGCTTGAGAAAGAAACTACAAAGACTTCTAAAGCTTTACATACTTCAGTATTAACTGAATCAGATCTAAAAGCTCTACCAGATCCGATTCAACAACATATAGAAAATACTGGAAGTCATTTGGCATTTATGCCTAACGAAGGTCCACAGATGGACTTTCTTGCTTCTCCAGAAAAGGATGTACTTTACGGAGGAGCAGCCGGTGGAGGTAAAAGCTTTGCTATGTTGATAGACCCATTGAGGTACTGTCACTTTAAAGAACACAGAGCTTTAATACTTCGTAGGAGTATGCCAGAGCTTAGAGAACTGATAGATAAATCTAGGGAGTTATACCCTAAAGCCTTTCAGGGAGCTAAGTTCAAAGAGGTAGAGAAGATATGGTATTTTCCAAGTGGAGCTAAAGTAGAGTTTGGCTTCCTTGAAAGAGATGCTGATGTATATCGGTATCAAGGTCAAGCGTATAGCTGGATCGGGTTTGATGAGATTACTCATTTACCTACAGAGTTCTCTTGGAACTATTTAGCTTCAAGACTTAGGACTACTAATCCAGAGCTTGATACTTATTTAAGATGTACTGCAAACCCCGGAGGAGTTGGTGCAGGATGGGTTAAGAAAAGATATATTGACCCTTCAGATCCCAACACTTCTTTTGTAGGACATGACGGACTTACCAGAAGGTTTGTTCCAGCTAAGTTACAGGATAATCCTTTCTTAGCTAAAGATGGTGAGTATGAGAGAATGTTGTTATCTCTGCCAGCAGTTCAAAGAAAACAACTGCTAGAAGGTAACTGGGATATCTCTGAAGGTGCAGCCTTCGCTGAGTTTGATCCAAACATTCATGTCATAACACCATTTGATATTCCTTCTTGGTGGGAACGAGTAAAAGGAATTGACTATGGGTATGCTTCAGAGAGCTGCTGTTTATGGGCAGCAATCGACCCCGATGACAAAACCATCATCGTATATAGAGAACTTTATCAGAAGGGTTTAACTGGGGAAGCATTGGCTGACAGGATAACTGAAATGGAAGCCTCTGAAGTAAAATCCATACAAGGTGTTTTAGATACTGCAGCATGGTCAAGAACAGGTTATACAGGACCTACGATTGGCGAGATACTACAGAGGAAAGGACACAAACTTAGAAGAGCTGACAAGAATCGTGTAGCAGGTAAAATACAGATTCATGAACATCTTCGACAACGCTTAGATACAGGTAGACCTAAGCTACAATTTTTTAGTAACTGTATAAATACAGTCAAAGAAATTCAAGGACTACCCTTATCTAAAACGAATACAGAAGATGTGGACACTCATGCTCAAGACCACGCTTATGATGCGTTAAGGTATTTGATTATGAGTAGACCTAAGCTTGACCATCCTTATGATAGGATGTTAAAAATTAAGTCAGACAGTTACCAACCTACTGACTCTAAATTTGGGTATTAAAGATGGCAGAAAACGATAATTCATTCTTAAATGCTAACAATATTTATGTAGATGTTGAAGGCGAGTCAGGTAAGAACTTAAAGCTAAAAGAAAATCAAAGACTTAATCTGGTTGGGATTATCAATAGTCGTTTTTCTAATGCTGAGCAAGCAAGAGACTTAACAGAAAAAAGATGGATTACTTCTTACGAAAACTACAGAGGTCTTTATAGCAAATCTGTTAAGTTTAGAGAATCTGAAAAATCAAGAGTCTTTGTAAAGATTACAAAAACAAAAGTACTTGCTGCTTTTGGACAATTAGTTGATGTTATATTTGGTACAGGAAGTTTCCCTATAAGTATTTCAGAAACTAAGATACCTGAAGGTGAACTAGGTCAAGCTCACTTTGACATGAATAACATGATGCAAGGTATCGAAACCTCCATGACTGAAGAGGTTCCAGACAACATAGGTAATCGTATTGAGGATGAAATTGTTAATCCTTATGAAATTGGTTACGAAGGTGATGGAAGAACTCTAAAGCCCGGAGCTACTTTTTACAAAGGTTTATTTCAGGAAACCATTGAAAACCAAGCAGAAGATGCTGGTATATTAGTTGAAGGATTTTCTCCAGACCCTTCAGTCTTAGAAATTTCTCCAGCTCAAAAAGCTGCAAGAAGAATGGAGAAACTTATTCATGATCAAATTGAAGAATCAAATGGTTCTTCTGAGATTAGAAATGCTTTATTAGAATCAGCTCTATTAGGTACAGGAATTATCAAAGGTCCCTTTAACTTTAACAAAAAGTTACATAGATGGGATAAAAACGAAGAAGGAGAAAGATCTTACAATCCTTTAGAAGTTAGAGTACCTCGTATTGAGTTTGTAAGTTGTTGGGACTTTTATCCAGACCCACAAGCTACAAACATTGAAGAGTGTGAGTATGTGATTCATAGACATAAAATGAATCGTAGTCAGTTACGACAACTTCGTAACATGCCATACTTTAATAAAGATATGATTAGGTCTTGTCTACAGGATGGTCCTAACTATATTGAAAAAGATTTTGAACTTCGTTTAAAAGATGATGTTACTACTGAGATGGATGCATATCAGTCTAACTTTGAAGTTCTTGAATACTGGGGTATTATGGATGCTGAGTATGCAAGAGAAGTTGGTATAGATCTTCCTGATAGTGTTGATGATCTAGACGAAGTACAAATAAATGCTTGGGTGTGTGGTGATAAACTTTTAAGAGCTGTTATAAATCCATTCACTCCTTATAGGATTCCATATCATTCTTTCCCTTATGAAAGAAACCCTTACAACTTCTTTGGTATAGGAGTTGCTGAGAACATGGAAGACTCACAACAAATTATGAATGGTCATGCTCGCATGGCTATTGATAACCTAGCACTTGCAGGATCTTTAGTATTTGATGTTGACGAATCAGCTTTGGTTGGTGGACAATCAATGGAAGTTTATCCGGGCAAGATATTTAGACGACAAGCAGGGATGCCCGGTCAAGCTATCTATGGCTTGAAGTTCCCTAACACTGCTCCTGAAAACATGATGATGTTTGATCGTTTCAGACAATTAGCTGACGAACAAACCGGTATACCTAGTTACTCTCATGGACAAACAGGTGTACAAAGCATGACACGAACAGCCTCCGGAATGTCAATGCTATTAGGAGCTGCAAGTCTAAATATCAAAACAGTGATAAAAAACTTGGATGACTTTTTACTAAAGCCACTAGGCGAATCTTACTTTCAATGGAACATGCAGTTCTTTGAAGGTGGTTTAGATATCGTAGGTGATTTAGAAGTTAAAGCAACAGGAACAAATAGTTTGATGCAGAAAGAAGTTAGGTCTCAAAGACTTACCATGTTCTTACAGACTGCACAGAACCCAACGATTGCTCCGTTTGTTAAGATTTCTAAATTGGTTAGCGAACTTGCTTACAGCCTTGATCTTGACCCTGATGAGATTCTTAACGATCCAGAAGAAGCTGCTATGATGGCACAAATTATAGGACTACAAAATGCTAGACAAAACATTGGCGAAGAAGCTCAACCTTTTGGTGGGCAACCCACAGCTATGGGAAGCCCTACAGGAACACCTACGCAACCTCAAAGCCTTGGACCTACAGGCACTGGTGGTGGCAACATCGGAATTGGAGGTGTACCGGTTGCAGGGGAGGATCAATTCTCTGGCACGCTTAGAGCAGTTGGACCAACAAATCAAGGAAGCAATCAATAGGAAAGAAGAATAATGGCTCAAGACATGCAAGAAAAACTTTTAGAAACTCTACCTGAAGAAAGTCGTTTAGATCAACAGATACCTGCTCCTCAAGTTAGTACAAGAGGAATGGGTAACAGAGATGTTCAAGTAGAGAACATGATGGCAGAAGAAAGAACAAAAGAGATCGTGGATGAAATAGAAAATAATCCTAGTGTATTTCAAAAAATGGCTGATTACTTCATGTCTTTTTTTGAGCAAAGAGAGCCTAAGGCAGAAGGTGGTAAGTTCCCAGATCTTAATAAAGATGGAGAAGTAACCTATGCTGATATACTCAAAGGTCGTGGAGTCTATGCAGAAGGTGGAGATGTTGATGATCAGATGGGTGTGCTTATTGCTATACAGCCTTCTGAAGAAGAAATGAATGATGAGATGCTTCCAGACGGAGAAATGGAAGATGATTATATAGACTACATAATAAGTAATTCTCTTAATCCTGAAGAGGAAAATTACTTATTAAGTAAGTTAGAGCAAGACGATCAACTTAGCATGTTATTTGATAAGGTGATTGAAACTGCTTCTGAATTCTCTGGAGCTGGACCTGTTGAGGGTCCGGGTTCAGGAATCTCCGATTCGATACCTGCAAGGTTATCTGATGGAGAATTTGTCTTTACTGCTAAGGCTACAGAACAAATCGGAGCTGATACTTTACAGCGTATGATGGAAGATGCTGAAGCTGAAGCTGATCAAAGACAACCTGCTTATAATGGTGGTGAAATGGAAGAGCAACCTTCTAGAGTAATCGAATCAACTGTTAGAGTAACTAAGCCTGTTAATAGAAACATACCTGCTTTAGGTATGGCTCAAGAAGCTCAGTTACGAACAGACGAAGAGATTAAAAAGAATATGCTCAATCCCAACGTAAACTACATTAGAAGCTAATAGCGTAAAGCTACCCGAGCAATCGGCACTTTACAATTTTTAACCCGAAAGGCTACCTTTACAAGACAAGCCCTGACTAGACTAGCTATCTAGTATCAGCTACCTTGTTGATGAAGCCCTGAGTAGGAGATAGATATGACACAACTAGCAGAAGAAAAAGAGGGTAATCCTTATAACTTAAAAAAATCTTGGCATAATGTTAAGGAAAAATCTTTTCTAGACTCTGATAATGTTTACTATGACGAAGTTCAAGAAAACATAGAAGAGATCGAAGAACAGGAAGAACCTAAGAAGATTACTAAAAATAATAGTGATCAACCTTACAAGAAACCTGACTACAAGAAAAGATACGATGATCTTAAAACTCATTATGACAAAAAGCTTGAAGAATTTAAACAGAAGGAAGAGGAACTTTTAAAACAGGTACAAGAACAAGCTCCTGAATATAAAGCTCCAAAAACTGCAGAAGAACTTGAAAAGTTCAAAAAGAGTTATCCGGATGTTTATGAAATCGTAGAGACTGTAGCTCATCTACAAAGTGAGCAGAAATCAAAAGTTCTAGAAGAACGATTAGCTGTCTTGCAGGAAAGAGAGCAAAGGTTAATACGAGAAGATGCAGAGCAAAGATTAAAAGCAAAGCATCCAGACTTTGATGATATTAGAAACAGTGATGATTTCCATGCGTGGGCTGAAGCACAACCTAAGTCAATTAAAGATTGGATTTATAATAATGCTGAAGATCCTGATCTAGCTATTCGAGCTTTAGATTTATACAAAAAGGATAACAACATCGAACCTTCAAAAGCTAAGAAGTCATCATCTACACAACAGTCTAAGAAAACTGCTGCTGATATGGTCTCAACTAAAACAACTGCTGTTGAGCCTAACCAGCAAAAGATTTGGACTGAAAGGGAAATCGCTGCCCTCTCTATGGATGAGTTTGACAAATACGAAGAAGAGATTAGTCAAGCCATGATTGAGGGTAGGATTAGAAGATAATTAACTAACCCAATAGGAGAATAGTAAAATGGCTCAATATTTTGAACCGGCTACGGATACCGATGCCAACTTTGCTAACTCCGTAAGTGGACAAACTAATAGTTTCTTCCTTCCCAGTGTCTACTCTAAAAAGGTTCTTAACTTCTTTAGAAAGGCATCTGTGGTTGAAGCTATTACTAACACCGACTACGCAGGTGAAATTTCTGCTTATGGAGATTCTGTAAAGATTATTAAAGAACCAGTAATCTCAGTGTATGACTACACCAGAGGTTCTGATACCACACAAACCAAGCTAACTGACCAAGAAGTAACTCTTGTTGTTGACAGTGCAAAAGCTTTCAAATTCATCGTTGATGATATTGAAACAAATATGTCTCATGTGAACTTCAAAGAAGTTGCTACTTCATCAGCAGCTTATGCACTTAGAGACTCTTTCGATGCAGCAGTTCTTGTAACTATGTTCGCTGGAGTTTCTTCATCAAGCCCAGACCATGTACTTGGTGCTGACTCAGCTACTAAACTAGCTGCTGGCGTTTATGATGGTGCAGGTTCAATCGACTTAGGTGTTTCTGCTGAAACTGATCCTTTAGATGTTTTAGCTAGAATGGCTCGTCTTCTTGACGACCAAAACATTCCTGAAGAAGGTCGTTGGTTTGTTGCTGCTCCTGACTTTTATGAGCAGCTCTCACAATCAAGTTCTAAGTTATTATCAGTAGATTATAACGCAGGACAAGGATCAATCAGAAATGGTCTAGTATCTAGTGGTAAGCTTCGTGGCTTTAGCATGTACAAGAGCAATAACATTGCTGCTGTATCAAATGCTACAGGCAAATGCTTAGGTGGACATATTTCATCAACTGCAACTGCACAAACAATCATCTCAACTGAGGTTCTTCGTGATCCTACATCTTTTGGTGACATTGTTCGTGGATTGCATGTTTATGGTGCTAAAGTTCTTAGAGACGAAGCACTTGTGTCTGCTTTCTACACAATTGACTAATAATGTCAAAACCGGGGGAGGTCTTCGTGACCTCCTCCAAACTTAAAGGAGAAAATATGAAACATGGTATGAAAAAAAGAGAAGGCTATATGGGTGGTGGAATGTATAGCAAGATGAAAAGAAAAGGTTATATGTCTGGTGGTGTTGTACATCATAAATCTCTTGGAGATATGGATAAGTCTTATAACACCATGAAGATGGAAGGCGAGAAGTAATGAGAGTTAAAGCTCCTTCTGGATATCATTGGATGCAGTCTGGTAGGACTTTTAAACTCATGAAGAATCCTTCAGGGGGATATAAACCACATAGAGGAGCAACACTCTATGCTAACTTTGAAGTTCAAAAGGTACATAAAAAATAATGGCTACGACATACCTTCAATTAACTAATGAAATTCTTAGAGAACTTAATGAGATTCCTTTAACTTCAGCAAACTTTGCAAATGCTGTAGGACTACAACAATTTGTAAAGGATGCAGTTAATAAGTCTTTATTTGATATTGCAAACGAAGAACCTCAGCTACCTTTCTTTTCTGCTGGTGCAAGCGGTACAACAGATCCTTTTTATGGAAATGTAACTGTAGCTAGTACAGCAGGAACTAGATGGTACTTATTAAAAGCAGGAAGTAGTGGAATAACTACTGATTATGCGTCAATAGATTGGGATGATTTTTATCTTACAACTATAAATGTATCAGGTGAATCAGCTCCTTATGTATCTAAAACTTTAAAGTTTTTAACACACGAAGACTGGACTCGTTATTATAGAGATAATGAAAATGCTGATGACGCAGATACTCAAGCTTATGGTGAGCCTAAGTATGTTATTAAATCACCTGATCATAGAAAGTTTGGATTAAGTCCTATTCCTGATAAAGAATACAATGTACATTTTTATGCTTATGTAAGACCTACAGCACTATCAGCTTATGATGATGCTATGGTTTTACCTGATCAATATAAAAATGTTTTATTAGCTAAGACTAGATATTATGTGTGGCAGTTTAAAGAAAGCCCACAACAAGCAGCTTTTGCTTTAGAAGATTTTAATAAAGGTATGAAACAGATGAAATCTAATCTTATCAATCCTCAGCCTAAATATATGTCAGACGATAGAACTTACTTCTAATGGCTAGATCACAACCATATACAGTTGCATGTGCTGGGGGATTAGTAAACTCAGCAAACTCTATAGACCTTTTAAGAACACCGGGAGTTGCTAGAGAACTTAGAAACTTTGAGGTAGATACAGGAGGTGGTTATCGTAGAATTAATGGCTTTACTAAATTAGGTGGAGCTAGTTCAACACAACCTACAGGAGGAGCAGCTAATATACGAGGAGTTATGCCTTATGGCGATGGCGTTATAGCTTGCGCAAGTAACGCTATTTATTTGAGCCTAGATGGAATAACTTGGATGCAAATAAATAAACTATCTGCTGGTGGTGGTGATAGTTATGCAACCTTTACAGCTAAAGCAGCTTCTGTAAGAACAGGACAAGGTCAATGTACCTTTGCTAGGTTTCAGGCTTCTAGTGAAGATTATGGGCAAATTTACATAGCTGATGAGTCTACCAAAGATATTTTTTCATTTAGAATGGAAGGTACTGGAGCTTTAAATACTAGGACATTCTTTACAAAAGAGGTACAGCCTAATGGAGCTAATGCACCTGTAAAGTATATTACAGATCATGACCATCACTTAATTGCTGCTGGTATTGAAGGTAACGAAACAACAGTTTATTACAGTGTACATAACGACCCTGATAACTTTAGTGGAGTTGGCGCAGGAAGTATAAGTCTATCAGATAAAATTGTAGGTATTAGAGGATTCCGTTCAGACTTAATAGTCTTTTGTGAAAATAGTATTTACAAACTTATAAACATTGATGATAATCAAACTATAGCCCTTGTACCTATTGCTGAAAACATTGGATGTTTAAGTGGTTACAGTATACAGGAAATTGGTGGTGACTTAGTGTTTTTAGCACCAGATGGTATTAGAACTGTTGCTGGTACTGCAAGAATAGGTGACGTTGAACTAGGTAGTGTAAGTAGTCCTATTCAACCTAAGATAACTCAAATTGCTGAAAATATAGATGATTATACTATTTCTAGTGTGGTTATAAGAGATAAATCTCAATATCGTTTATATTATACAAATACATCTTTACAATCTAATCAGCAACAAGGAATTATAGGAACTATTAGACCACAAGGTTTTGAATGGTCAGAGACTAGAGGTTTAGAAGTTACTGAGGTAGGTTCAGCTTTTAATCATCTTGGGATAGAAAAAATATATCATGGTTCAACCACAGGCTATGTATACAATCATGATACAGGAAATGATTTTGATGGGACAGCAATCTTAGCTAGATATGCAACACCTGATTATGATTACGGAGATTTAGGAACTTTAAAGACTTTACATTATATAAAAGTTTCTATGTCAGCAGAAGGCGTAGTAGCTCCTGACTTACAAGTTAAGTTTGATTACGGGAGTACAAGCACACCACAGCCTCCAAATCTATTTGATTTAGGGACTATTGATCCTCCTTCTTTATTTGGAGAGGCTATCTTTGGAACAAATATATTTGGTGGTGCTGAAAACCCCTTAATAAGAATACCTTTATATGGTAGTGGATACAGTAATAACTTTACTGTAATTAGCGAGGACAGTAATCCTCCTTATACAATAAATGGATTATACATAGATTTTATACCTTCTGGTAGAAGATAAATTTAATTTGGAGATATAGGTAATGGCAGGTTATACACGACAGAGTTCTTTTGTAGATGGCGATACAATTACTGCTGATTTATTTAATGACGAGTACAATCAATTAGTAAATGTTTTTAGTAATACAACAGGACACTCTCACGATGGAACAAGTGCAGAAGGTCCCGTTATAGGACTTATTGGTGATGCAGGAGAAACTTCACCTAATAATAAAGTATTAATTGATACAGCTAATAATTATATTGAGTTTTATATTGAAGTCTCTTCAGCTCCTGTACAACAATTATATATAGCTGATGGAGCTATCATACCTGTTACTGATAATGATATTGATCTTGGTACAAGCAGTTTAGAATTTAAAAACCTATATCTTGATGGAACTGCAAAGATTGATACACTTACAGTTGACGAAGCTGCTACCATTGGAACTACATTAGGTGTAACAGGTGCTACAACTTTATCAAGCACTTTAGGAGTTACTGGTGCTACAACACTTTCAAGTACTTTAGCAGTAACGGGAGCAACAACTTTATCTTCAACTTTAGCTGTTACAGGTACATCAACTCTTACAGGTAATGTCACAACTACTAATAATTTAACAGTAGGAGGTAATCTTACTGTTACAGGTAATGCTACCATTTCTGGTAATCTTACCTTTGGTGACGCTGATACAGATAGTATTACACTAACAGCAGATGTTGCCTCAAACATTACTCCAGATGTAGACGATACTTATGATATAGGTACTTCTACTAAGCAATGGAGAAACTTATACGTTGATGGTACAGCAGAGATTGATACTTTAGCTCTTGACGGAACTACAGTTACTTCAACAGCTACTGAACTTAACTTACTTGATGGTGCAACAGTTACCACAACAGAGATTAATATCTTAGATGGTGACACCTCAGCAACTTTAACAACCTTAGCAGACGCTGATCGAGTAGTTGTTAATGATGCAGGGGTTATGAAGCAAGTTGCTTTGACTGATTTTGAAACTTACTTTGAATCTGCTTTAGATACTTTAAGCAACGTAACAACAGTTGGAGCTTTAAACAGTGGCTCTATTACTTCAGGATTTGGTAGTATTGACAATGGCTCATCAGCCATAACAACTACCGGTACTATTACTTATGGTAATTTATCTGATGGTACTATAACCATTACAGGTTTTGTTGATGAAGATACAATGGTATCTGATTCAGCTACTTTAGTTCCTACTCAACAGTCTGTTAAGGCTTATGTAGACTCACAAGTTACAGCACAAGACTTAGACTTCCAAGGTGATAGTGGTGGTGCATTATCTATTGACTTAGATAGTGAGACACTAACTATTGCTGGTGGAACTGGTATAGATACTACTGGAGCTACTAATACTTTAACAATCGCAATAGACTCTACAGTCGCTACACTAACAGGCACTCAAACACTTACTAATAAAACTTTAACAACACCTGTCATAAGTTCTATTAGTAATACTGGAACTTTAACACTCCCAACTTCTACAGATACTTTAGTTGGAAGAGCGACAACTGATACATTAACTAATAAGACTTTAACAAGCCCTGTAATTAATACAGGTGTTTCAGGTACAGCAGTACTTGATGATGATACTTTTGCAACTGCAAGTGCTACAACCTTAGCGACTTCAGAATCTATTAAAGCTTATGTAGATGCTCAGATTCTAACAGAAGATACTTTAGCAGAGATGAACGATGTCAACATCACAACTCCTGCTGATGGTTCCTTGTTGTTTTATGATACAGGAACTTCAATGTGGATCGACAATGTAGTATCAGGAGATATTACGATTGCTGATACAGGTGTAGCAGCTATTAGTTCTGGTGTTATTGTTAATGATGATATCAACGCAAGTGCAGCAATTTCAGTTAGTAAGACTGCATTAGTAGATGGTACAGGTTTAACATTAACAGGTGATACTTTATCTGTAGATGCTTCACAGACTCAGATAACTGCTGTTGGTACAATAGGTACTGGTACATGGCAAGGCACAGCAATTGCTGATGCTTATGTAGCAGATAATTTAACAATTTCTGGTGGTACTGTAGATAACTCAGTCATTGGTGGTTCTACTCCTGCTGCTGGAACATTTACAACTTTAACAGCTAACACCTCTATCACAGGTACATTAGCTACAGCAGCACAGACAAACATCACAAGTGTTGGAACTCTTTCAAGCTTAACAGTTTCTGGAGATGCAACCTTTGATACTTCTACACTTAAAGTAGATAGTACAAATAATCGTGTAGGTATTGGTAATGCTACACCAGATGTCTCATTAGATATTGGTAGTAATACAGATGCTGTTCATCTACCTACCGGTACTACAGCTCAAAGACCCGGAACACCTGCTGCAGGTTATTTTAGATATAACTCTGAAGTCGGTCAGTTTGAAGGCTACACAACCGAATGGGGACAGATCGGTGGAGGAGGTGGCTCTAATACTTTCACTACAGATACCTTTACAGGCAATGGAAGTACAACAGCCTTTACCCTATCTCAATCTATAGCAGATGAGAATAACTTAGTCGTCTTTAATGGTGGTGTATTCCAAAACCAATCAGCCTACTCCGTATCAGGAACAACCTTAACCTTTGATACAGCTCCTGCTAATGGCAATACAGT
>Ga0099850_1001167_pt1 | contig 12234 bp, 13 predicted proteins | sample CB_VirMetaG_5_FD_79182 | JGI IMG/M metagenome (GOLD analysis project Ga0099850, IMG submission 79182) | Freshwater to marine saline gradient viral communities from Chesapeake Bay - CB_1508_1D Viral MetaG | ecosystem: Environmental > Aquatic > Marine > Coastal | place: USA: Chesapeake Bay... | reverse complement strand
ATTTTAAAAATGTAAAATCAGTAATTAAAGTTGAAAGTGTACCAACCAGATGTATCGAAGTTGACAGCCCAACCAGTACATTTTTATATGGTTATACACTTTCGGTGACACATAATACAAATAAGGCTTTTAATTTCTGGAATCCATATGGTTTTGAGACATTATTAAAGCCATTTGACCATCTACAGAATTGTCAGTGGTCAGTATATACATTGCAATTAAGCACATATGCTTATATGTATGAACTTGAAACTGGTAGGAAGTGTAGACACATTTGGATTGGCTATTGGGATAAGGAAAAAGAATCTATGACAAGAATACCAATAATGTATCTTAAAACAGAAGCTAAGAAATTATTGGAAATGTATAAATATAAAACAATATTATGAATAATAAAAAGGTACGGTTTATTGTGCATCTTGCTGACATACACATACGAACATATCGTCATCATGACGAGTATGAGGAAGTATTTGAGAATCTATATACCAAGTGTAAAGAACTAACAAAAGATTATGATTATGATGAGGTTAGGATTGTAATCGTTGGCGATGTTCTACATCAAAAGATAACGATTTCAAATGAATCGTTATTGGTTACATCCAAGTTCTTTAATAAACTATCAGAAATAGCACCATTGGTTGTTGTTGCTGGTAATCATGACCTATTGGAGAATAACATTGAAAGAATGGATAGTATCACGCCAGTAATAGAGTTATTGAATAGTGATAAGATAAACTATTACAAGGGTAAAGAATGTTATTTGGATAATAATATTGTTTGGTGTAACTATTCAATCTTTGAACATAACGAAAGACCTGATATCGAATCAGCAAGAGCTGAATATGGTGATGACAAAACGTATGTTGGTTTATTCCATGCACCAATAATCGGTGCCAAGACAGATTTGGGTTATACATTTGATACTGGAACTAGAGTAGATTTCTTTTCTGGTTGTGATTTTGTACTATTGGGTGATATTCACAAACGTCAGGATTTGGACTTTGACATACCAGTAACATATAGTGGTTCACTTATACAACAGGACTTTGGCGAAAGCATATCCAATCATGGTTTCTTACTTTGGGATGTTGAGAATAGGACATATGAAGGTTTTGATGTTGAAAACCCATATAAATACTATCTATTTGAAGTCAATTCAATTGATGATGTTGATAACAATGAAGAAGTGTTAAAAAACGCTTAAATGGAACTACCAAAAAATATAAAAGACGAGATTTGGCAATATTGTATGGCCAATGACATAACCGATATCAATGGGTTCATATTGGGTTTGATTAAAAGTGGCTTTACAATTGAGAAATATGGCTACGACCCTAATGGTAATAAACCAGAAACCAAGATTGTTGAAAAGGAAGTTGTAAAAGAGGTAATTAAAGAAGTTGTAAAAGAGGTTCCAGTTGAAAAGATTGTCAAAGTGTCTGACGATACTGAGATTAACAAGTTATTAACTGAGATAAACGAATTAAATAACAAACATAGTGCCGAATTGTCAGAATATGGTGAAAAGGTAAGGTCTTTGGAAGAGAAGATTACAGAATTGGAAAAAAATAAAAATAACACAATCCAAAGGGACATTTATGGTGAACGTATAAAGGGTCGAATGGGTTCAAATTTATTAGATTAAGATATGGATAAAACATTATCACCTTATGGAAGAATAAAGGTTTATTGGAATGATAGACCAGAAAATTATTCTAGGTCAAACAGAAACAATATACGCAATAAATTTGCCAAGAAGTATGGTATTGACAAGGATAAGATAAAAGTAATTTACAGACCCGTTAAAATGGATAATAAGGGTAACCTTGTTAAATTGGATGGTGTTAAGATAGATAATATCGGTGATGTTAATTACCAACGACAGTTATTCAAGGAATGGCTTGAAAGGGAAAATAAAGATGTCGATTTTGACCAATTAATGCGTTTGGATGATAAGGTTAATTCAGAACTTGATTCTGATATTATTATCGGCAATAATAAAAAGTGGGAGTTTGAATGGGTGATGATTGATAATTTTTTATCATTTGGTGATAATAATTATTTCCCAATAAATAAGTTCAATGGCCTCACAACGGTAACGTCCACTCCACCAAATCAAGGAGGTAAAAGTACCTTAATCATTGATGCATTCAAATTCTTATTATTTGGTACAACCAGTAAGACCAATAAGAACGAGCAAATATTCAATCGATATCGAGATAAAGACAGTTTAACTGTAAGAGGTCTTATGAAGATTGAAAATGAAGAAGAATTCATAATTGAACGTATTCTAACTAGAAATGGTAAAAAACATGGTGGATGGTTAGTTAAAAATACTGTTAATTATTATAGAATCTTACCAGATGGCGAGGAAGAAAAGATGAACGAAGAGGATTCAGTTCAAACAACCAAAAAAATACAGGAAACTGTTGGTAGTGTTGACGATTTTGATTTAGTTACTTTAGCAACTGGTAAGAATTTGGATTCATTGATTGATTTTTCTGTAACTGAGAATGGTAAGATTTTTACAAAATTCATCGGGCTTGAAATAATGGAGGTTAAAGAAGCTATTGTACGTAAAATGTACAATGACTTTCAAAAATCAATGAAGGCCAATATGTACAATATTGTTGACCTTAATGAACAATTGGAATCCGATGCTGAGAAATTATCAATGACGGAAGGCTTATTGATACAAGCCGAAGAGATGAAAAAAACCGCTAAAACTGAATTAGAGGACTTAGGTCAACAGAAAATAGACCTATTGAACAGTAAGGAAAAAATCGATGATAAACTATCAATGAGTAACCCAGATAAAATCAATAATGAAATTACTGAAGTTACAAAATTAGGCGTAAAATACAAAGAAAACTTTAAAGAAATAACTGATTCTATTTCTAAAATAGGTGATGTTTTTTATGATGAATATAAAGAGAAGCGGCTTAATGACGAATTGAATGAAACGATAACTAAGATAGGCATTCGCCAGAATGATATAACTACGTATCAAAGGAATATAACGTCATTAAAGAGTTCTGAGATGTGTGGTACATGTAAGAGACCTTTGGAGGGTGTTGATAATAGTGAAAGTATTAAAGAGTTTGAGTCTAACATTAAAAAGGCAGAATCAGATATCGTAGAATTTGAAAAGAAAAAATCTGAATTAAAGACCGAAATTGATTCAATGAAAGAGTTCAAAGAATCTCTGAATAAGAAACAAAGATTGGAATTGGAACGTGATAGATTGAATGTTAAGTTGGATGAACTTAGAAACAAGTTAAAAGAACTTAATAATCTAAAAAAAGAATACGATACCAATGTTAAGGCAATCGAATTCAATAAAAAAGTTGAATCCAATATCAGTTTTGTGAATTCAAAAATTCAAATCAAAACTCACGAACATGAGGAATTGGTTAGAAAAATTGAAAACATTAAAAACGAAATAACCAATTTAAGTAGCAAGATTGAACAGAACACATTATTGGTTAAGCAGATTGAGAAAGAGTTGAAAGCTGAAAAACTTTACAAACTTTATATTGATATGGTTGGTAAAAAAGGAGTATCTAAAATTGTTCTTAGGTCAGTCTTACCAATTATAAATTCTGAACTTGAGAGACTTTTGGAGGGTGTTTGTGACTTTGATATTGAGGTTAGAATGGATGATAAGAATGATGTTCATCTTATGATATTAAAGGATGACGTTGAAGGTTTATTGAAATCAACCAGTGGCTTTGAGAGAACTGTAAGCGGTGTTGCATTAAGATGCGTGTTGGGTGTTGTATCAACGCTACCAATGCCAAATTTCATAGCTTTTGATGAGGTTCTTGACAAAGTTGCTAATGAGAACATACCTAATATGAAACCACTGTTCGATAAAATTAAGGACATGTATGATAAAGTGTTTATAATAACACATGATGATTTGGCCAGAGATTGGTCAGATAAAATAATAACAATAACAAAATCAGACAACGTATCAAAAATAAACTACGTCTGATGTAATAGAAGTAATGGGGAGATGGATAAAAGAATGCATTATGAAAACGAAACTGCTGTAACATCATATTTTAAAGATATAAGAAAATATGACCTTATAACGAAAGAAGAAGAGATTGAACTCACTAATAAGATTAAACAAGGCGATGAGGAATCATTAAATAAGTTAATGGAAGCAAATTTAAAATTTGTTATCAAAATAGCCAAAGAATATCAAGGTAATGGTTTACCACTTAGTGACCTGATAAGTGAAGGTAATTATGGCATGATTAAAGCCGCCAGCAAATTTGAACCAGAAAAGGGTTATCGATTCATATCTTACGCGGTATGGTGGATAAAGCAATCAATCTTACAGTCATTGAATGACAATTCACGTATTGTAAGACTACCGACTAACATCGTTAATAAAATAAGCACCTTAAAAAGTCAAATTGAAAAATTTGAACATGAGAACGAACGTGAGCCAGTTTTTGGTGAGGTATTATGTGATAACGGTGAAATTTATAACTTTGAAACATCGCAATATCGTATGTATCTTAATGATTGTGTAAACGATGATGACAATTCAACTGAGTTTGGTGATTTGTTATGCGCTGCTGAAGAAAGAACGGTATTTGATATTGAAGAAGATGTAAGAATTAAAAACGAGCTTAATAATGTTCTATCTAAATTAGAATCTAGAGAAGCTGAAATATTAAAGCTATATTTTGGTATCGATAGTGACTTTGAACCAATGACACTTGAAGCTATAGGTGATAGGTATGGTTTAACCAAAGAAAGGGTCAGACAAATTAAAGAAAGGGCGATTTTGAAGCTAAGACATCATGCCAAAGCACTCCATCAACTAATAAATTCTTAATTTTTAGATATTTATATATAAACACATATACATGAAAATTAAGTATTTAGTATGGTTAGCCGCCTTTCTTTTGGCGGCATGTGCTGCTATAATTTCAGTTAAAGGTTTGGCATTGTTATTCGGTGGTGGACTAATACTGTATTTCATATTTGGTACTATGGAGGGTATTAAATTAATAACAGCTGGTGTTGTTGAACGATTTTGGTCATCGCTACCGAAAACACTAAGAACATATTTGGTTGGTGGTGTGGCAGTTTTAATGCTAATCACCAGTTTGGGGGTTTATGGTTTCTTTAGTGGTAACTATCAAACCGTAGCTGACAAATTAACAATTGAAGACGGTAAAGTAGAATTAATTGAGAATAGAATCTCGGCACTTGAAGAAAGAAAAGTATCTAATAAGGAACTTATTGACTATAAGACTGAAAGATTAACATCATTAACAGAAAACGCTAACGAACTGTCAAAAGGTTTATCAAACAATGTTATACAATATAAGGATTCTGATGGTAATATTATTACAACGACATCCAGCTCAACTAGAAAAACATTGGAACGTCAATTGGATGACGTTAACGAAAACATAAAAAAATTGAATGTTGAGATTGATGAACTTTTAACTTTAAATACCGCAATTTCTGACTCAATAATAGTTAATAAGGGTAATATTAATGAAATTAGGTCAAATAGTGATATTACAGCTGAGGTTGGACCACTAAGATATTTAAGTGACCTTACAGGGCTACCAATGGGTAAAGTTGTTAATATATTAATGATGCTTATTGTATTTGTATTTGACCCTATGGCCATCAGTTTGGTTATTTTGGCTAACAAGTTGGACGAATACGATAACAAATCTAAAGCCCCAAAAGTCAAAAAAGGTGAATTTAAGGATACTATAACTGCTAAAAATCTTGAAACTGAAACGTTTGAAGAAGAACCAGAAGAAGAGATAACCATTAATCTTGTGGAACCAGTGATTAATGAACCAGAACCTGTAATCAAAGAAATTAATATAGAACCAGAACCTATAAAAGAGGAATCTGTAAAGGTGGAAAAACCAGAATCTGATAATTTGGTTAATATTGGTAAAAAAATGTTACAGAAATTGGTAAATAATGATGAAACCGCTAAAAAACAACCGATTGTTTTAAAAGGTAAAATAACACGGGAAGATGTACCACAGATTAAAGAAGGTTTGAATAGAGGTTTTTCAGTTAAAGTACCAGAGCGTAAGAAAAAACAATGATGATTGACGATAACACATATAAATTAGATTCTGACAATTTAAAAAAACGTCAAACACCAATAAAACGTATCGTGATGGTCAATTCTCATAATTATGGTATGAACCATTATCATGGGTGGGGAAAAAGAATTTGTGGTTCCTATGACAAGGTAACTCATTTTACTGTTGGAAAAACTGGTGATATATTTCAACACGTTGATACCGAATATACGACAAAAGTATTCGGCAACGGATTTGATGAGGGCACCATTTTCATCACTTTGGAAAATATCGGTTTTTTAAGGCTTAAAATCGATGATGGTAATTTGGTGAATTGGCTGAATGATATACACACTGGGGATGATATAACATATAAGAAATGGCGAGGTTATGAATTCTGGGACAATTATACAAAGGAACAATTTAATGCCGTTTCTGAGTTAGTGAGATATTTATGTAATAGATTCGATATACCAACTAAGGTTGTTGGTCATGGAATCAAAATAGAAAACGCCAAAACGTTTGAGGGTGTGATGTATCGAAGTAATTTTGATAAATATTATTTGGATTTATCAGCATCATGGAATTTTGGGGAATTCAAAAAAATAATTGAAGAAAAAACAAAAGAAAATGAAATCATTGATTAACGAATACGACATCACAAAAATGATGATTGAAAAAATAAACGAATCGAAACTTATTCGTGAACAAGAAGAAACTCAAGACAGTAATGAAAGACCAGACAATACTGGTGTAAAAAATAAAGAAGAAGTAAGAAAACTGGCAGAATTCTTAGGTACAGCAGATATTAGAGACAATACGATTAATGTTGATAATGAAAATGGTAAAGCCACATGGAATGGGATTATAAACGGTATAATAAATTTCACAATTAATGCTGGTGGTAATCCTAATGATAAATTAATTATTAAAATGGATGGTGTTTCTGTTGACAAAGAGGTTGCGGATATAATAACTAAACTTGAGAAATATTCTGAAAATTGGGTAAATGACATATTGAGTCAATCGGGTGATTTAAGTTAATAACTATAAATAAAAAATTATTATGCAAACGAAGGTTGATTATACTAAATTATCGTTAATAATGAATGGGGTCATGACCCTGTTATTAATTGGTACGTTAGTTTATTTTTTGGTATTTCATGAATCACCTATTATTGAGAGATATCAATCAGAAATAGCAACATTAAAAACCAAAAATGAACAATTGATTACTGATTTTGAAAATCTACAAAAAGAAAAAGAAATATCAAAAAAAATAACAGAACAACTTGATAAAGGACTAAATAATATAAATAAAGAATTGAAAAGTGTTAATTATGAAATTTATATACTCAATAAAAACAGGAATAAGAAAGAGCCTTTTGTTAATAATCTTCCTAATGACTCCATTGCTGGTGAATTCACAAAGTATTTACAACGGAGAAATCAAACGAGGTGAGATTTTAGGTACAAAGGATTCAATAGGTAATATATACATCCACATGCATATTGAGGATGCTAAGATATTTTTAACAGACCTTTTGGATTATGAATTAATAGTTGATAGTATTTTACCAGAATATGAGAAACGAGATTCATTACAAACATCAGCAATAACATTAAACATACAGAAAATAACAGAACTACAAAAACAAAGTGAACTTTGTGAAGAACAAAACCTTAAACTTAAAGGAATACTAAATAATTTAGAGGAAATAGGTACATTTAAAGATTTAACAATTGAAAATGTTGAGAAACAAGTAAAAAAAGAGAAATTAAAGAAAACATTAGGGTTTATAGGTTCTGGTCTTGGCGGAATAGGTATAGGTATAGTAGTTGGTGTCACCGTTTTTTATCTAAGATAACATCTAATTAATTACATACACAAAACCTCACCAAACGGTGGGGTTTTTTTGTTTATTACTCATATTTACTTATATAACTTAAAAGCTATGGATGATAATAAAATAAACGAGGCGATAACCAAGACCGATAAAGCTGAGGTCAAAACCTATATTCTTAATTCCAAAGATTTAGATGATAAGATTGAGAAGATAATCAAAGCTAAATTAAAGAATAATAAGGAATTGGAAGATAAGGTTGTTGACATTACAAGAAATGTGTTAACTCAATTATATAAGAACCTATGGGTCAAAAGGAATTTTTGGGCTAGTTCTCTATCAAATAAATCAGCATAATGAAACGACTAAAAATAACTGAATCACAAGCTACCTTATTAAAAAAATTGGGTGCTAATAAAAAAACATTAAAATTAACTTCAGAACAGTTCAATCGATTATGCGAAGCAACCGTTGGTGCCGAAGGTGTGGTTAAGAACTTTAAACAAAATGCAAAAAGTTTTGGTGTTCCACCAAATAACTTCAAAGAAGGTGTTGAAAATGACATTGACCCTAATGAATTAAAAAAAGAAATTATATCATTACTAAAAAATGCTCTATCTGATGCTAACGTTAAAGAAATACCACCAGTATTACAATCAATAGGTATTTCAGTTGAAGATATAAATAATTTAGTTGATGAAAACTTTATAAATTTATCTTTTGATGATAAAAAGATTAAAATTGATGAGTTCGTAAATGAAATAATCAATAAACAAAAAATGATAAAGGAAGAAGGTTCAGAACCTATTAAACATTATCATTTATTAAGTAATCTTAACTTACCTGATACCAGAGACGAGGTTGATTGGAAATCAGGTCCAAAATATTTGATTGATAGCATAACTGATGGTGATGCTAAAAACATTGTACGTGATAAGGAATTCTTTATCGGTAGAACCTTTACGACCAGAGTCGGTAAGGTTATTAAGGAAATGGGTTATATTAAGAATTTTGCCAAGAAATTCGGTGAATTACCATTATTCCAAATTGAAGGTGACCACATAAAGGTAGTAAACCCTAAGTTTTTGGAATGGCAAGATAAATACACTAAAGCTAAAGCTGGCGTATTGGACAAATGGGGTACAACAGAATCAACTAGTACAGGTAGTGTCGGTGGTAGTTTTGTGGGTCAAGTTATTTTACAAAAAAATTCGTCAAGTGATACGAATTGTAAAATAACTAAACCTATAGGTAAAATGACCACCAGCACTGGTGGTTCACCTAGTGAAGAAATGAATAGTATAATTTCTGATTCCGAAGAAGAATTCAGTGAAGAAGATGTAACGGAATCAACTGGTGCAGCAGCAAATGCGACATACGATGCCCCTGGTTTTGCACCAACTAAAAAGGGTACCAAAGTTGGTCCATATGTTCAGAATATTGATGTTTATCAGACCAATAAGTTAACCAAAAATGAAGGTGTTGATAATACAACCAATTTGGATGCAACATCTTGGCCAGATGGTGAGTTTGTTGATTTTGATGATTGTGTTAAATTGAATAATAATAAAGTAGCCCAAAACGGTGGTTGCAGTCAAGGTGACTCTGGTGTTGTTAAATTAAAAAAGACCAAAAAGTCAATAATATCAAACCAAAAAGGATAAAATAACCACTTTAATAAAAAGATACATATTTATAGATATACTCAAAAAAAATGGATAAAGAACTATTAAAAAAAATATTGAGAGAATCCACATTATCAGAAGCAAAACCTGTTGGATTGGCCCTTACCGATAAAGTAAAAGGTGAAGACAAAGAGGAAAATGATGCTTATTATAAAGAGGTGGAGAAAAAGATGTCAGACTATGAAAAGGCTTCGACATCATCACCGTCTGATGCTATAGAAGAACCAAAGTTCAACTATGATTATGAAGATGAAGTTGAATACCATAAGGATATGGAAATCCGTAATGGTATGGAAATGTTAAATTATGAAAGAAAACCATCTGAAAAATTCAGCCAAAGAGCTAAAGAAGCTATTGAAGGTTCATCCAATATGGGTAATAACCCAGAATGGGCAAACGTATACCCAGAACAACAAGGGTTTACTGGCCCAGGATTTGGAAAGGAATTGGCTAAAACAATCAAAGGTTCAAAAGAAAAACGAGATGCCGCTAGTGAATTAAGTAACAAAAATACAACTAGTGTTAATGCTACAGACTTTAAAGATAGTGCTATGACTAAAAGACCAAAATCTATCGCAATAAGTGAAGATGTTAGTAAAACAGCTAAGGCGTTAACAAAACAAGGTATAGACCCATTTAATTCAGATAATTGGCAAAAGATGGGTATTAATGAGGACGCTAATACTGATTTAGAGTTAAAGAATGTTGCTAAACAAATTTTTGGCATACTAAAAAAATATCAACTAAAACCAAGTTATGAGGTTGATGGTAAGGAATTTCAGAGTAAAGAACCTCAACAGGGTTATGGTGCGAGAATTGTTATTGACAATAACGGGATTTTAACGGTTGCCGTATATGATAGAGGTATTTGGCAAACATTAGGTAGAATTGATGAATTAGATATGGGAAACGTAAGTTACCCAAATGAAAAAGAAGTAAAAGCTATAAATGGTATAGCTTCTAAAATATATAATGATATTGTCACTACCTTGGGTAATGATAAATTTGAATTTAGAAGTAATAAGGAACCAGATAGGTATGGTAATTACGTAATACAGATTAGGAAAAAAACAACCGAAAATAATAATAAATCAGAAATAAAAGAATCAACTAAAATGAAAAGATTGAAATTCAAAAAACCATTCAATGGTATTGAGACAGCACTTAAAGTAATTCCAGAATCTTACAAAGTGGATAATAAGATATTTGAAATGACGGACGGTAATGAAAACTATAAAATCCGTTGGGAAGGTTCATTGACCGAAGGAAAAGCAGTTGTTTTAACAGCTTATGATAAAACCTTGGTTAAGGAAGATATGGATAAGATTAAACACCTTATGGGTTTCAAATCACAGGAGACTTTGGGTAATTTAAAAGGAAAGCAGAGAATCGAAGAGAATAACATATTCGCTGATATGCTTAAAAAAACCAGAACCCTTATGACCGAAGGTGAAGAAAAGGGTAAATATGATGATGGTGACGGTAAAGTTGAAAAATGTGATTTTGTACCATGTGATGAAAAACCAGTAAGTGAGGGTGAAGGTGCTGAACATCTACAAGAGTTATCACCTGAAACATATGATAAAGTACGTGATGCTGGACTAGAAAGGGGTGATTCAAAGGGTGAGGAGTTAGCTAAAACCGCTAATGAGTTGAAATATCGAGACGTTATCGGTAAGGCGGTAAAGTACCTATCAACAGACGGTTACCCTCTAGAGGGTAAAGTGGACAAGATAAAGGAGTTTGGTGAATATGTGCATGTTGTTATTCGGGGTGGAAATAAAATGGACTTAATTAGAATATTTAAGGATAGTAATGACGTAAAGGTGCAAGGTTTAGGAACGGAGGTGGATAGAGCTACAGCAAATGTGCTTGCTAAGGTTAAGAAACTAGCGTTTGGTGTTGAGTCCAAAGCAAATGACTTTAAACAATTGGCTGAAACCGATAAACCAGACTAATTAGACTTAGAATGAGAAAAACGGGCAAATATAAAAGTATATTAAAAGCTAACTTAATGTTGGAACAAAGATTCATTGGTAACGGTGAATCTTCTGTTTTAACTGAAGAAGTTACGTTTGACACCACTGATTTAGATGATGCAATAAAAGTGATTAATGGTAAAAACGTTTCGCTTAGACTTGAAGATGGTGTTGATATTTCTGGCGTTGTATCAACACATAAAAATCGTCTATTTCAATTAAGTTTGGAGGTCGTAACCGATAATGGTAGCAGATATGGTTCATTCTATGATAATAAATTCAGGTTTGGTGGTAATGAAGTTGTGGCTGGTTTAAATGATGAATCTAAGATTTGGTTAGAAAATGCTACTAAAGCATACCGTTTAGCTGAAATGAAAATGTATCCAGAGAGATTTGCAGAATATACTGAAAAGGGTGAAAGACCTATAGTAATATTGAATAAAGACGATTGGTCAACTGAAATCGGCAAATTAACAATGGCTGGATATAAATGGTCATCAAATAACGAATTAAATAGCGATAAGGGTGTTACTGGTATGTCAAATTACGTTAAATTCCCTTATATCATTTATGTGAATGATGACAATAAAACCGTTGATTATCGCGGTGAACATACATCTTTTAAATAGTTTTGGAAATT
>Ga0099850_1001163_pt1 | contig 12245 bp, 35 predicted proteins | sample CB_VirMetaG_5_FD_79182 | JGI IMG/M metagenome (GOLD analysis project Ga0099850, IMG submission 79182) | Freshwater to marine saline gradient viral communities from Chesapeake Bay - CB_1508_1D Viral MetaG | ecosystem: Environmental > Aquatic > Marine > Coastal | place: USA: Chesapeake Bay... | reverse complement strand
TATTTTTCTTAATATAAAATGCTTTACAATCAAACTTCTTACCATCACAATCAAAGCATCCTCTTTCTCTATAGCCTGTTGTTCCTATGGTACCTTTACCTTCTGCTAGTTCTGAAATGTATTGATCTCTAGCACCTATATAGAACGAACAACCTTTATTATCTTTATATTATTTGTCAAACCATCCATTGTGAGCTATTACTTCACCTATACGTTGAATAGCTTTAATTTCATTATCTAGATTAGTAATCTTATTTCTATTAGTATAAGGAACCTTAGTCATGTTACTATTAATCTGATATTGTTTTAGTTGTTCATAAAATTCTAAAATCTTAACAACATGTTCAGGTTTTGCCATTCTCATATATTTTTCTATCATCTTATTCACCATTTCTCTTAATTATTTTGTAAAATATTAATCTTTGGAAATGCTTTATTAATGCAACAATCACAAATATATGCAATTTGTTTTACATATCCATCATAAGTATCATTATCATTTTTTATATATCTTGAAAGCTTAAATCTACATTTAGCACATATGTCTTTTTTACATACGCAACATTTACAAGGCATTTTAAAATTACGATGGATTCTTTTTTTACAATAATCACATCTTAATTCTGTTTCTTTACTTCTTATTTCCATTTTCGTTTCCTTAATTATTTCACAAAGTTTTATTTTTATTAATTAATTTTTTAATATCATTAAAACAATCCATATATATTTCTTTTCTAGTTTTTATCTTATCAATAAAATATAAATATTTTAATTCTTGTTTTATTTCGTTATTACAAATATCGCAAATTCTTATTAACATTTTTTATCACCATTTCTATTAATTAAAATACACGTTCATTTTTTTAATGCTTCATCGTATGCTTTTTTAAAAGTACTTTCATCATTATGTTTAAAACTGATTCCATTTCTTATATCAACATTAAAAGTTTCTTCAAAACTTTCCATCAACATTTGAACACAAAAACATTTTAAGCCAATATTATCTTTAGTATGTTTTTGAATTATATTTATTACTTCATTAGTACATTTTGTCGCTATTTCTTTATCTTCTTTAGACGCTACAAACACTAAAGCATTATTTTTTTCTGACCCTTCGAACATCTTATTCACCATTTATCTTAATCTATTTATTAAAATTAATCTCTCCACCAATCTCAGCAGTTTCACGCGGTTTCTCTATGGTATGACATCCCATCCCCTTATGCCATACTTTCTTTTTTAGTTTTTTATGTCTTCGTATGAAAGAAGATTGATGTTTTGAAACTTGATTAATTAAGTTGATCATTATTATCATAACCCTCAGGATCATACATTCTAAAGTGAACTATACTTTCAAGTCTCACATAAAATTGTATTTTGTGTTTATTACTTTTAAGTACAACTAAGTCAGATACTATACTTATTAATTTAACATTATGAAACTTTTCATAATTCTTAAGAAGCACAACTAAGTCATTATTTATTTCTTTTCTAAGAATTTTATTAAAATTACTGTCTTTTATCATCATCATCACCATTAGAATTTCTTTTGACTATTTTATCATACTGAATACATCTAAAATATTCAGAATCACTTAATACATCTTTATTAATATTTATTCTTGTCATCTTATCACCATTTTTGTTTAATACTAGTAATGTAGATTGAACTAGTATATAAAGGTTTCTATATTTCTAGAAACCTAGATACAAAGGTTTATATATGACCTAATATAACTTAATTAATATATTAAAATGGAGGTATTATCATGGATCAAATATTTATTGAAATCGATGAAAAAACAAAAAAAGAATTTAAAATTTGGTGTATTAAAAATAAAACAGATATGAAAACAGAATTAACAAAATATATCAATAAAATAATTTTAAAATAAAGGATGTGGTCAAAATGAACAAAAATAAGTGGTTATCTAAATTATATTATGATTTAGGAAAACAAAAAACAAATGAAATGAAAGTTCAAAATTCTTTTATTAATAATGAAGGAGATAAAATTTTTTATAAAAGAGAATATGCTCTTGATGTTATAGGGACAAATAAAAAATATAGTCATAGAACATTATTAAAAAATGAAATAGTATTAGATTTAGATCCTGAACCTGATATGAAAAAAACCTTAAAAGAAGTAATTGAAGATATAAAAAATAAATTAAAATATAATAATTTTAGATATGTAATATATTTTACAGGATCTAGAGGTTATCATATACATATTTATGATAATTATATGTTTAAATTAAATCTTAGTGATAGAATAAAATATAGACATCAAGTATGCTCTAATTTATCTAAATTTTATGATAAAATGATTTGTGCAGAAAATCATATGATTGCTATGGAATTTACTGAACATTGGAAGACTGGAAAAATTAAAGACATTATAAATCAAAGAGGTGTAGTTTAATTGGTAAATGATAATGTAGACTCAACAATCATATCATTTTTAGCATCAACAAATAAAGGAGATAGAGAAGAAGCAACAGAAATAGTTGTTGATTGTTTTAAATACTTAAATAATATATATACAACTCGTAATGATGATAGAAGTGAAATATGGATATATAAAGATGGTATATACATACCTGAAGGTAGAACATATATTCAAGAATATTGTAGAATGAAGATAGGAAAACTTTTTACGACTAATTTTTGTAATCAAGTTATAGCAAAAATAGAAGCTGATACTTTCATTAATGAAGAAGATTTTTTTGTTAATGAGGATGTTGATTTAGTTCCTGTCAGGAACGGTATTTTAAACATTAAAACAAAAGAATTATTAGATTTTGATCCTAAATATAGATTTTTTAATAAATTAGATGTTGATTATGACAAGAATACTTATGATAAAACTTTTGATGAATTTTTTAAAGGTATAGTTTTGGAAAAAGACGTAAAACTTATTCAAGAAATATTTGGTTATGCTTTACATAGGGAATATTTTATCCATAAAGCATTTATGTTTAATGGTAAAGGTAGAAATGGAAAAGGAGTTACACTTAATTTATTAGAAAATTTAATAGGTAAACAAAATTGTACCGATCTTTCTTTAAAAGAAATGGAAAAAGACGAATTTACTTTATGCAGACTTCATAATAAGATGTTGAACATATCAGGAGATATAAACAACTCAATGATATATGAAAGTGGTATATTTAAGAAATTGTCAGGTAACGATACATTAACAGCACGAAGAAAATTTAAAACTGATATTCATTTTAAGAATTATGCAAAAATGATATTTGCGTGTAATGAACTACCTAGTTTCAAAGATGATTCTGATGGTAATTGGATGCGATGGATATTAATTGATTTTCCTTTTCAGTTTATAAGCAAAAAAGAATATGATAAACTATCAGTAGAAGAAAAAATTGAAAGACGTTTAAGGATAGCAAATCCATCAATAATTAAAGATATTTTAACAGAAAAAAATAAAACAATATTATTAAACTGGGCGTTAATTGGTCTTGAAAGAATTTATCAGACAAAAGAATTTAGTGAATCTGAAAGCTCAAAAATGAGATGGAAAATGAAAAGCAACAATTTATTATTATTTGTTAAAGAAATGTGTGTTAAAAAATATGGAGAAGAGATTTTAATCTCTCAATTAAAGGAGGAATATGCTTTATTTTGTCAACAAAACAATTTAAAACCTATTAGTTCAAAAAGAATAACAGATACGATGGCAAAAGAGTTCGCAGTATTCACAAAAAGAAAAAAAGAAGGTATTTTTTATACTGGAATTACATTAAAATCATTAGAAAAAGATAATGATTTATGTAAAATGATGTAGAAAATGTAGAAAATGTAGTGGTTTTCTACCTTATGCAAATTTACCAATTTTCGTATAGGGTCAAAAACCTATACATTTTCTACATAAACTACACCAATTACAAAATCTTTTATAAAAAAAGACTTAATTTTTTCGGTGTCCTTAATTAGTGATTATAAAAAATTATAGAAATATCAAAAGATTTTAGAAATTGGTTAATTAAAAAATATATAGAATAAATAAATGGTGATAAGATGAAAATAAAAACTGTTATAGTAATTGCTTTATCTTTATTTTTTATATTTAGTATGTTTTCTTTTGCATGCAATTATGAACACATAAAAGATGAAGTTAAAGAAAGATGTGAAGAATATTTAAGTAATGTATCTTTAGGTCAAACTAAATGTTGTCAAATAGGTTATGATGAACAATTATTACCTTTAACTAAATGTGTTAAAGCCGCATAATCAAAAGATATATAAATAAGTATAGTTTTAAATAATATATACCAAATCACTGAGGTATTTTTAAATAATAAATATAGTACAAGACATAGTTTTGTACCCACACCTCTTGGGAAGTGCTACCCAACGTAACTTCCCACTACTTTTTTTTTAATATTTCTTAGAAAGATTTATATATTATATATAACATATTATATTTATATGAGTAATTATAAAAAAAGCAAATTACAAAAAGATATTTATAATCGTAATGAAAAGTTAGAAAAATCTACAAATAAATATATTAAAGTAATGAGTGATAAAGCGACTTTAAAAAATGTTAGAAGTAAATTAAAATGAAAATATATCAAACTTTTAATAAAAAAACTGATTGTTGGGTAAAATATAAAGTTGTTAAAGGAAAAGGCTCTAAAATTCTAAATGTTAAACAAAGAGAACCAACAAAACCTTTTAAAAAAGTTAAAATTAAATAAATAATTATTTTATCATCTAAAAACCTTAAAAGATAACGAGATTAGAAAAAGTTCTCGTTATTTTTTTCGATTATTTTTGTTCTTAGAGCCTTTTTTTCTCCCTTTATATTTACCTTCTTTTTTTGCTCTTTCAATACCTATTCGTGATCTTTCTCTCATATCCTCAGGCATATAACAATTCATTGCCATCTTGACCCTAAACATTACTCTTCCAGATGCATTGTTTAGATTAATATCACCATCAGTACATGATATTAGTTTGCAGCTATCCCAATTGTCAGTAAAAAACTTTTCTATTGTATTTTCATCATACCAATTTCTTGTAAGCCTATCAAGATTATATATCAAAACTGCATCATACTCAAAATTCCAACCTTTGTCAAGTATTCTTTTAAACAAAGGCCTGGTTTCTAAAGGTTTGTAAGCTGATGCAGTATCTTTTATAGTCCATACAACCTCATGCCCTTGAACCTTAGCCCACTTTTTAAGATGCATTGCTTGTTGTTCTACATTACCTTCATCAGTACTTACACGCGAATATATCAAAACTTTCATTTTATAAAATCCTTATAATTTAAATAAATTCCATAAATTAATAATAATATTAAAATTATAATTAAAGGAAATAACCAAATACAAAAAAATTCTATTAAATTAATATTTCCTTTAATTAATGGTATTGATAAAATATAAGGGCCAAAAATTAAGTAAAACATCCAAATAATTGATAAAATATAAGTTTTATCTTTCATTTTTTATTTAATATATATCTAGCCCTATCTTTACTATCGCAATAATTTATAAATAAACAATCAATTATCAAAAGTATTACAAATATTATTATTTTATTGATTATATTAATATCAAGTGCAGCTAAAATTATTATTAAAGCTCCTATTAATAAAATACCACTATGTACGCAATTATCCATTATTTCATATTTATTCATTTTTCATCATCTCCTTCTTTATTTAAATTATTAAAGTTAAAAGCCAAAAAAGTAATGCTACTAACAAAATCGAACCAATTGAAATTAATAGGGTTATCCACCATTTTCTTTTTATATTCTTTTTATCAAGATATTCTTGTATAAGTAGATATATTATTGCTATTGGTTTTATTAATATGGAAAATAAAACTATAAATACAAAAAATAAGCATATTCTTATTCCATATTTTATATTTTCTAATTTTGCATATTTCCAACTAAATTGAACTGTGTAACCTACAACCGTGTCTAGCAATCTAAAAAAAGGATATACGGTAATATGTATAATATTATTTATCAAATCTTGTGATGTAAAATTATTAGAATGGGGATTTTTATAAGGTAATACTTCTTCTACAAAGTAAGTAGAAGTATTACCAATAATATCATTAAAAGCTAATTTAACATCTTCTAAAGTAGAATCAGTTCGGTGTTCTTTTACTGTAATTACAAATAAAGATATTGCTAATATCATTAATATTATAGGTAATGCTTTAAATATCTTAAAGATTATCAAATTAATCACCCTCTAGTTGTCCGTAAATCGTTATTTGTATAGTATTTTTAAAAGTTCTATCAATAGTTTGTCTAAACCAAACTATTTTCCCATCTTTTTCAATCTCTTTAAATATTTCTTTACATTTATCATTAACAAGATCAGAATAACTTTTTTGTTCTAATCCTAAAATATCTTTTATTCCATTAATCCAATCTTTTGCAACATTTAAAGTTACAAACTTAGTAATACTAAAATTTTGTATTTTTTTACTATTTTTATCGCTCATTTTTTATCATCATTATTTTCTAATAATTCTAACATTTAGATTGTCTCTATCTATAACAGTCCATACAAGTTTATCTTTATCCCTTGTATTCATAGATTTCATAAGTTGCTTTGGAACAGTAGTACTATACTGTTTCTGTTTGTCTTTTCTTCTTCTAACCTGTAAAGTAGTTTCAGTCATTATCCTCTTTCTCCATTTTATCACCATAAATTAAGGGTTTTTTACCTTTTTTTAATTACAGTATATATGACGTATCGAAAAGTATATAAATCTTTCTATATTATAGTATTATGTAATGGTTTGTTTAGATGGCCATCTAAATAAACAAATTAGGTGATAAAAAATGAGAAAAATGAATGAAAAAGAAGAAATGTTTAATACCCCAATTGGAGTAATATATTATCTTTACTCATTATTTAGCACATTTGCTTTAGTTATTTTATTTATATTTTCTATATTTAGTGATGATGTTAATATTTTTAAGGTAATAATATTTGTTATACTTGTTCTAATAATAGAAAGATTATTATATTCTATTTTAGAAAGACAAAAGGTGAATAAGGTGAAGTACAGAATACAAGAAATTAAAAAATATATATATGTTAAAAATAAAAGGAAAAAAGTGGTTTATTATCAAATTCAAGAGTTAATTAAGGGTATTTTTGGAAAAGATAGATGGCTGCCTTACTCTTTAAAGTTTGGACAAAGAATAGAAAGAATCGAGTATGAAAATAAAGATAAAGCAAAAGACTTTTTAGAAAATTTAAAAAAAATATAGAAAATAATATAAATAACATAATATACATTATATATATATGAAGTTAATAGAAAAAGCAAAAATTGCTAAATTAGCATTATTAGAAAAAAAATATAGTATAGAAGGAAGAGCATCTAAATTAAATAGATCTATTAAAATAAAAAATAAAAAAACAATAAAAAAGTTAAAATCAATTAATTCTTTTTTTCTGAATTAATTAAATCTTCATATATTTTATTTGTTATTTTTTTTTTGCATATATACTCTTGCGTTATACATTAATCTCATAAATCCAACTGCCATATAATAAGTTATAAATCCAAAAATATCAAATATTCCATAACTAACTTTTTTAATAACATTTCTATAATCTGATTCTTTGTAATTTGGTAAATCAAAAGCGTTTTCAATATTCCATTTCGTTTTCATTGTATTTTACCATTATTCTTTTACTAATATTCTTCTGACATGCTAGGTTTAAACATTTATAATATTCTCCAAACTTTCCATTTTTTTTTTCAAATTCTTCATAACTACAATAAGGACATTTCATCTTTTAATAATCTCCGATGAATTACATTTAGGACAATATCCTAATTCTTTTAAGTCTTCTTCTATTCCATATTCAATTATAAATCTTTCTTCACACAAATTACATTTAAATTTTATATTCATCTTAAATACCTCCATAAGATAATTATTATAATAGACATATAAATCATAATACTATATATTATTGGTTTTAAATGATAACCTATAATTTCACAAAAATCGTGACTTCTTTGCATTTCTTTAAATTGCTTTTTAGTACCTTTTAAAGGTTCACACCAGGAATTATTTAATGAAACTTTTATTTTTGATTTTATATCTCTATGTTTATATATTTCCTGATGTGTTCTTTCATGTACATAGTTAAAATAATAAAAAGTTGAAGGAAATATTAAAATAGTAAAAACTACTATTAATACATCATCTATTAATATCATCTTCTAAATCTACCTTCATTAATTTTATTACTTTTTTATTACCATTTAATATTGGTAATAATATATCTCCTTTTTTTATTTTATGAAACTTTGATACTTGTTTAGGTATATTAATAAAGTTTGTACCGCTTGTATGCTCTTTAACCTCTATCGTTTTCATCTATCATTACCTCTTCTATTATATCAAGCATACTATCTATATATGCACCCTTCTGAGTTTCCATCGCATTATTCATATCTTGATTTTGTGTATAATGTTTTATAGAAAGTGATTTTAATTTTAGTAATACCATTTTTTTACAAGATTTATGCTTTACTGAATCTTTTAAAGATTTAAATATCATCATTTTACCAACAGTTAAAGCCATTTTAGATGTTAAATTTATTCTAGCTTTATCTATTTTATCAGTTCCATTTATGCCTTTTTTTTCAGATTGATCTATTGTATTGTCTATTTCTTTTAAATTATCAATAGACCATTTTTGTTTATATTTGTTCAAACATTCTTTATATAAATCTTTATTAAACCTCAATTCTAACACCTTTATTTTCTATTTCTCTTATTCTTTTTTGTAAATCAGACTTCATATCAATATAATTTGAAAATTTTAATCCATGTCTTATTACTTCTTCAACCCATATTAATTGAACTTTCCTAAAACAAAGTTCATAAAATAATATAGGATGCCTTATTATTGTCTTAAAGTTCTTTTGTCTAACTAAAGTAAATATTAATAATAATAATATTAACCATAAGAAGTTAATATTAAAATAATTAAATAATAATAATGCTAATATGTATAATATATAATTTCTAAATCCTTTATAGTCTTTTTTTAATATCTTCTTTATCAAAATAAAGCACATATATACCATAAAAGCCTGAAAACCTATATTGATATAGTTTAAAATACTAAATACTAGTATAAATAATCCAGTTTTTAATATTAATTTATACATTGGACTCATTTTACTCTATCCTCAGTAGGGGGGGAGGGGGTTGTTATACTGACAGGTGCAATGTTTTTTTCATAGTTTTCTAAGGATTCTTTTACAACAAACCATTTACTACAGATTCTAATTCCTTTTAATTCTCCCCTTTCTATTAGCCTTTGAATTGTATTTCTTGCAACCCCTAACTTATTTGCTGCATCCTTTATAGTAAGTCTTTTAGATTTTGAACTTTCTTCTATAGATTCAGCAAATTCTTCCAACTCTTCTAGAAAGTCGTTCATATGCTCTTTTTTTAATTGTAAATATGTTTCTTCATTAAAGTCGTTAACTTCAGGTAATCTTTTTGAAAACTTAGCTATATCCTTCCATATCTCATTACTAACACCTTCCCAAAGTCTATTTTTAGAACCTCCCAAACTTACGTATCTAATACTTTTATGAGTATATATATTACAATAACCCCTTTCAGTTACATTTATTAATGTTTTAACTCTATGCTCTCTTACATAACTTTCCAGATTCCAAAAATTTGGAACATTAATAATTAAATGTATATTTAACTGTCTTGAAATACTTAATAATTTAACAAATTGTTTATTTCCACTACTTATAGCTTCTCTACTAAAAGAAAACATTAAACCCTCATCGCAAACTATCGTATCTCCTTTTTTAACTTTTCTTAATACTTTTGCTAAATCTAATAAAGTATAACAAACGTGAGTAATACCAAAAGTTTTAGCACTTATTACTGCTGCAAATTGTAAACCTAGTGTAGATTTTCCTATACCTTCTCTTCCAGTAATAACAGTTAAATGATCATCGTTGTCTTTTAATTCTTGATTTATAACAAAAGCTCTCCAATATAATTGGCAACTAAAGAAAGGATATTTTAAAGGATGATTTTTTAGCCATTCTTCAAAAGCTTCAAATATTTTTGTTCCTCTCTTTGTTTTTCTTGAATCGTGAATTTGACTAAATATAGCTTTATAATTATGTTCCCAATTCTTATTTCTATCTATTATTAATTTATCAGCCATTTTATCTATACTCCATTTCATCAATATATTTTTTAACAGAATCTATATTTTGTCTTTTTGCTAATAGATTTCCTTCTTTTGCCATTTGTAGTAAAATAGCAATTTTTATATTTTCTAATCTAAAGATTATACCAGTATTAATATTATTTTTTTCTTCTTCTTCTGTCTTTGGATATTTTAAGAAATCATTATAGATGCTTACTTCTTGCTCTTTAGAATATTTAGTATATAATATAGTTCTAATTTTATATATTTCTCTTCTTAGCTTTTGAAATTCATCTTTAAGGTATGGACTATAATCGCAAAGAACATTTTTTAACAATTCCCAACATTGTTTTAATTTTACTATTAATCCTCCTAATGGTAAATTGCAAGACATTTCTAAACCTTTATTAAAATCATCTATCCTTTTCCATATATCGGTTAAATAAACATCGTCTATATGCCAAATACTAGCGTTTGCATTATTTATATTATTATATCCTTTCATATTACACCAAGCCTATATAATAAATTTACTAGCCATATGATAACAACGCCTAATAATATTATCATAAAAAACATAATATCTGTTTTTGTCTTTAATTTATTTTGATACTCTATAATTTCTAATATAACTTTATCAGGTTTAATATCTTCTTTCATTTAATCACCATTTATTATAATATTTTCAATTTTAGCAGGTTTATCCCATACTCCACTAGATATCTCATTAAAAAAATGTATTTTAAAACCATCACAAACACAATTATTTTTATTTCCAGTAGCGTTTGCTTCTATACCGTAATCTCTCCAACATCTAAATAAACATTGTTGGCTTACATTATTATAATAATAATATTCATATCTTCCGTTCCATTTTTTATATAAGATATTATTACTATTTATTACAAAATTATCATAGTCATAAGCTATATATGATAATGATAATATAGATAGTAGAATAACTACTACCCATATTACGTAAAGTACTGCATAATTTTTATTTTTTAATGTCATTTATTTTAGCCTTTGTATTATCTTCTTCATTTTCTTCGATTTTTACAATACCACTATTAATTAAAATTTGTTCTATTTGTGCTACTCTATTTCTTAAATTTTCATGTTCTAAAAAAAGTATAATCCATAATATCACCTATAAATATAATATTATAACTAGTATATAAAACTTACGTAAATTACGTAAATTACATATTTTACGTATGTTTTGTAACATCAATATTATAAATAATATATATAATATTTATATTATAAAATTTTAGAGGAAATATCAAGATGAAAAAAAATAAAGCAGTTGAACAGTTAGTACCAATGGTTTTAGCATTAGTAACTATCGGTATTATTTTAGTTGTAGCATTTAGAATATTATCTACAGCAAAGACACAAGAATTAACAGGAGCAGCAGGTTGTAACGCAACTTCAACTACTAGTTGTGGTTTTGGATATAACGCAATTGGAGAAGTAGAAGAAGCAGAACAAGATATTGTTGATTGGTTACCAATAATAGTAATTGCAGTAATCGGTTTCTTAGTAATCGGATTAATTGCATTTAGAGCAAGAGTATAATCGAGGTAAATTAAAATGAAAAAAAATAAAGCAGTTGAACAGTTAGTACCAATGGTTTTAGCATTAGTAACTATCGGTATTATTTTAGTTGTAGCATTTAGAATTTTATCTACAGCAAAAGCACAAGAAACATCAGGAACTTTCGCATATAATGCAATCGGTTCAGTAGAAGAAGCAGAACAAGATATTGTTGATTGGTTACCAATCATAGTAATCGCAGTAATCGGTTTCTTAGTAATCGGATTAATTGCATTTAGAGCAAAAGTATAAATGTTTTCTTAGGGAGTTTTCTCCCACTTTTTTTATTTTTTTAATATTTCTTAACAAATTATATAAATAAGTAAAATAATCTTTTAATATATGGCTACTACAAAACAAGATTTACCTCCTTCTGGGAATGTTATTGTAGATCCAATAGTTTCTATAGTTCAAAAAAAACCTACTA
>Ga0099850_1001162_pt1 | contig 12251 bp, 27 predicted proteins | sample CB_VirMetaG_5_FD_79182 | JGI IMG/M metagenome (GOLD analysis project Ga0099850, IMG submission 79182) | Freshwater to marine saline gradient viral communities from Chesapeake Bay - CB_1508_1D Viral MetaG | ecosystem: Environmental > Aquatic > Marine > Coastal | place: USA: Chesapeake Bay... | reverse complement strand
TCATTTCGCTGTAATCCTCTTCTCGTAGTCTGCAAGATCATCGTCCCACCAACTGGGTTTGGGTCTGTGAGACCAAACGGCAAAAGTAGCCTTGTCGAGATGATAATAGTCACGATAAGACTGTATAGGATTATCATAGTCTTTGAGCACGTCCGGCATTGCCAGTCCGAAAGTGGTAAATCCAAGTCTCTCCATCTTGAGAGGCTCCGGTAATTCGTTGATGACTGTAACTGATTTGTGTTGTTTTCCATACCGATAACGATATTCTTCTCCAAGTGCGTTTCCATAACAATGAGTCCACTCGTAATTATCGAGCGAACTTCGTGCCCATATAGTACATGGGTGATTATACATCATAGGTAAGTAAGGAGTGATAGTGCGCTCTTCCGGCTTGAGAGGCTTTTCTGGAGCTTTTGCTTCATTCAAAATAGCTGTCTCTTCCTTCGTAAGCGCACGAGGAACAAATCCCAGGATTAGGTCAATCCAGATAGTTGTGCAACATATCTGAGCAACTTCCAAGGGCATTTTTACAATGTGTTTATCGACATGAGCTTCTGCGCACTTGTCTAAATTTTCATCAAGATAAAAAAGGTTCATGGTATACTCCTAACAGAAGCATATATTATACTACAAACAACTTATTATGTCAAGCAATATTTTCTAGTCGTACCATCAATCTTTCAGCGCGATTTGTTACTTGCCGATACCAAAGACTGTCCCGGCCTTCTATAGCTGCCGTTGCCCAGTCCTTGTCTGCAATTGCTGCATTGAATTTTTTAAACTTAGAAAGTCGAGTGCGTCCCATATTGAACATCATGTTAACTAAGATTTCTTGGACTTCTCCAGGTAATCGATCAAAAGTTCCTTGTCCATATAAAGCACTACACTCAGCAATGGCAAGGTTAAGGTCTTTTTCAAAAACTTCTCGAACTCGTTCCTCACTAACAGGACTTCCTAATGATTGTCCTGATTCAATGTCACAGTCCTGTATTAGGTGTCCGATTCCAAAAGTTAAGTAGCCTAAGTGGTCTTGATAAATTTTATACTCCACTCCTTCATCAATCATCAATTGTTGGTAAACGGCATCTCTATTCATTTACATTCCTGCTAGCGAGAAGTACATCCCCGCTCCAACCCATACTGTTAGAAAATAGATTCCAATAGTATTAAGTGGGCGAAATAACTGTGATTCTTGATTTTTCATTGTATCTCCTATCGTCATCTCGACGAGTTATAGTCTCACGACTAGTCTGTAATTACAGCTTCACAAGAGACTATTTCGTCTGGTTGTATTAAGTAGGAATCATACTCTGCTCTTAGTTCATAAGACAAAGCTCTTCCTGTTTTTACTTTATTTAAATAAGCTACTGCATCTTTACCTTCTATTCCTAAAAGGTCTTTTTTATATGTATGTGCAGTACTAGAGAAAAAGGGTACTCTTGTTTGAGAGTAAGCCATAATTGTTCCTTTAGAACAAGTTTCACTTGACCCCGACTCTCCGACAATACAGTATCCTGTATTTCCTCTTTCTTCAGTTTTAAAATCGTGATTTAATCCGAAATTATGTCCCATCTCATGAGCTAATGTTTTTACATCGCATCCTGAAACAGAAACAATTCCTGGGTAATAAATATCGTATCTTCCCATTGTTGCGACCCCGCAGAGAGGATCTCCAAAAAAATGATATGCAAGTCCTACAACCATATCTACACCATGAGTGTTAACTAAGCGGGTTCTTTCTCCTACTAACCAATCATGTGCACTTTTTTTACTATCTGGGAAATCCTCATTCGTTTCTATATGTTCTACTACAAATCGAAGAGGTACTCCACTATTTCGAAATAGTTGTTCGGCTTGTCGAATCCAATCTAGGGCTACTCTCCAAGGGTCTTTGCTATCTCCCCAAAGAGGGTGTAGTACTAAAGCAATACTTATAGGAGGTTCTCCTGAAACAGAGTAAGTACCATCCTCATTTTCTGTAATATCACTTAAAACTGCTGGTTTCTCCCAATATTCTATCCCCTTCATAGTTCGAAGGGCGTACCAGTGTGCTTTGCCCGCAAGAGGCCCTGGAGGAACATCAAATTCGATCATTCCTGCTTCTTGAGCACTTGTAGTAAAGGAAAGGGTAAGAAGTAAACTAGCTAATGCTAATAGTTTCATAGGGGTTCCTAAAGACATGGGGAATTCTGTTGCCAGGCTCCCCGAACCCCGCTTTTCGTCAACTATTAAGCAGCGATAGCAGTAGTATAAATGTCGTCGTTGGCATTTATTAAGGTTGTTGCGTTAAGGTAGCTTCCGCACCGATTCTCCATAATGTCCTTGTCCGTCTGTCGAATTCAAAACGCCCCCATCAAAAGCAGACTCTAAAACTTGGAAGTCTATCTCCAAGTACAACCCAACACTAGACCCATGTAAGATTGCGAGACCGCTTATGGTGGAGGCGACGGGAGTCAAACCCGTGTCCATCCGTCAATTCGTTACTTCATCGAATCAAAAGGTTTTTATACTAACTTTCTACTTCGTCCTCTACTGTGAGCACACCAGTATCAATTAAGTACTGAACAGTTCCTTCTATTCCTTCACGTTTACCTAGGGCCCAGCAATGGTAGCCACACCCTATAAGGCAAAACACAAATACTGCAATTTCAGCCGTTGTAGCCAATTTTTTCTCCGTAACTTAGTTCGGAATGGAACTATCTCATAGCGAATATTATATCAAAAGATACCAAAAATGTCAAGAACTTTTTGGAAGCGAGGTAAAAAATATCTCTTGACTTCCAGGTCATTTTCTCGTATAATAAGAACTATGAAAAAGTATGTTAAAAAACCGTGGTCAGTGCAAGAACGTATCTTACTAAGAGACAATTACTATACTGTCGATAAAGAAAAGCTCCTGGAGCTACTACCACAGCGAACACTACAGTCAATAACATCACAAGTTTATTACCTTAAAAAGAGAGGTTGGTATTTTAAACATGGAACTAATAATTGATATAGCATTTGTTATCAGCGCAATATTTTTAATTACTTGCCTCTTCTTAGGAATTACTGAATGAGCTTTGATGAGTTTTTAATTCTTTTTGATACAGAACTTGTAGAAATGTGGAGAAATAGCACTCACTACATTACTACAGATTATGGAAAATTTTTAGATATTAAATACGATGCTTTTATAAAAAGGGGAACAATATGAGCAAGAAAAAGCGTATGGGTAAAGGTGGTTACACTAGCAAAGGCGAACGTCGTACTACCAAAGCACGTACTAGTAAAGGCATGAAACGTCTACTTAACCAAGTAGATGCTTGGATAAAAGGAAAGCGTGTAATGCTTGTTGTAGACAAGGCAGGACACAAGGCGGAAGCAAGAACAGTCTGGGGACTGCCTCCTGCTGAACGTAAAAAAGCGGTATTAAATGACAGTTAGAGTAAGAAATAATAATGTTGAAGCAGCACTGCGAGTTTTCAAGCGTTTGTACTCAGAAAGAGTTTTTGAATATAAAGAACGTAGATACTATGAAAAACCTTCAGAAACAAAAGCAAAAGCAAAGCGTGCTGCATTAGTTAGGGAGAGAAAGAGAGTAAATGGCAACAAACTTCGAAAAAGCTAGAGATTTCATGAGGGCATTTGGTCAAGATGTACATACACGAGCTACATTACCAGAAAAGAAAACGAGAGACCTGCGATATGAACTTATACGCGAGGAGTTGGAGGAGTTACTGGATGCACTTAATAAAGAAAACTTGGTCGAGATCGCAGATGCACTTACAGACATTCTGTACGTTACTTACGGAGCCGGTCATGCATTTGGTATTGATCTTGATACTTGTTATAGAGAGGTTCATCGTAGTAACATGAGCAAACTGGGACAGGATGGTAAGCCTATACATCGAGAAGATGGAAAAGTAATGAAAGGCCCGGGCTACACACCGCCAAATCTTATACCTATCATACTAAATCCGGAACACTTTTACTAAAACTGATAAAGGGGCGATAAGCCCCTTTTTGTTATGCGAAAGTTTTTACATCTGTGATAGTGCACTGCCTTTTTCGGTCGTGCTTGTCTAGAATAAGAATAGGTTCTCCTACTGATACGTTCCTAACCCTGGCACTTTTTGCTACTTTATCACAATCATACGTTACTAGATAATAATTATTGTTTTTATCTCGAACAACTACTGATTGTTCGTCTGCGTATGCTGCCCCCACAAACACTAAACATAGTGCTGCAATCATATATTTCATACGTTTTCTCCTATCGTCATCCCGACGAATCTGTTGTCCTCACGACAAATTTACTAAAAGTTCAAAATGGAAAATACCATTTTGTAATAAAATTGTAACATTTTTGTAACAATTTTGTCAAGAAATATTTTTGCTTTTCATATCATAAAAAAAGAGCCTCATTCGGCTCTTGGTTTAAGCATTAGAAGTTTTGATATTATCTCCACATCTACTCCATCTATCTCATTCATATGCAACTGTCGAATGGTAAGATTTGGACTTGGAATATCTTTTGATTTGATAAACCTACAGGCACAGTCTGCGTAATGAGCACAAGTATATATGCCATGTATCTGGTCATCATCGTATACTAAATGATACATTATAAGTCAGAGTAGCTATACTTCGGCGGAACTTTGATTGTTACTTCATCTTCTATCTTATCTGCAAGATTCCAGATGTGCTTGTCAATATCCGCTTGAGAGTATCCAGAAGCAAGAAGAAACATATTAAATTGAGTAAACATAGTTTCTATACTTACATCATCTTCTTCAATTCGAATGTCTACATTGATTTTATCAGAACTATTGTAGTCCGGACTTTTATTAAAAGTGTAACTCATCTAAATCTCCTAATATTTTTTGAGGTGAAGTTTCTCCATAAGGATCATCTTCTGCGTTTGGCTTCATCCCGGGTTCCACCCAAGAATGCAGAATTTCTTTATTTTTTACTAAAGCGGCATATCTCCAGGACCTTTGTCCAAATCCAAGATTGTCTTTTGATACTAGCATTCCCATCTTGTGAGTAAAGATACCCGACCCGTCAGGAATTACTTTTACTTCTTTTAAATTGTTTGCCATTGCCCATGCATTCATTACAAAGGTATCGTTTACTGAGATACAGTAAATTGCATGAATACCTTTTGCATAGAACTCTGGAGCCATTTTTTCAAAGTCAGGCAGTTGATAGGTAGAGCAAGTTGGCGTGAAAGCGCCCGGCAGGGAAAACAAAAGAATTTTTCTACCTGCGAAAATATCCCAAGTACTTACGTCTTTCCAGTGGTACTTTCCGTCCACCATACTATGAACTCGAGTGTGAAATAATACTTCAGGTATTGTTTGTCTTTTCAACATTTGCATTTCTCTCTATAAGTTTTTGCTTCTCCCAATATGGAAGTTTCTTCATTCTTACTTTTCGGTACCCCCAATACCATTGATAGTTTCTACAATGAGGAACTATAAACCATTTATTTTCGATGTACTTTCTATAGTGGGGCATCTTTTTCTAACCAACAAGAAAAGATGTTCCCAGAAGGACTGACAGATTGAAAGTATACTAAATCAAGGCGAGCGTATTTCTGCCAGTCTGATTTGTTTATGTACCCACCTTCGTACATAAGAAAGTCTTTACCGGCATCCCAATCCGCTTTTGCATCTTTTGGGCCAAAGTATCTACGTCCATACGCACCACTTACATATAGCATAATCTTCTCCAAAAATTTATACACATATTATACACGCAGAGAACAAAAATGTCAAGAATTATTTTTGCTCTACGAGTGCGTACAACCCCGCTACAATTAGCAGCAAGACTGTAGCCAGTGGATAGGATACAAAAAGCAAACTAATATAATGCCAGAACAAAAACAGAACTACGAGAAATACTAAGAATTGTATAGAGTTCATTGAAACTCCTTTTGACGATACCTGGGAAAAATAGTACTTTACTTATGGTAAAAAGTGTGGTAAAATAAATACTTAATTGATAGACAATAAGGTCAGTCTCGATTTTTACATACCCAATGCAAGGCGCTGTGCATAAAGCTATTTGTGCGCTAAGCACTCTCGAAGCGTAAGCGAGAGAGAGTGCGTACCCACTAGATTAGCTTGTTGTTGCAGAGTGTCTTGCAAAAATCCAACCTCTACTTCGCAATGAAGTCATGTAAAAATTCTGACCGAATCCCAATGACCCCGATAACCAAATAATAATAAATGGGGTCACAACTACTCAAACTGAATTACTCAAAATTCGTCTTAATTTTGCCCAACCGCGATAAATCAAAAAACTACTAATTCGTTACTTTAACCTAATTTTTTGCCTTCGGCCAATGATTTTTCTAGAATTTTGAAGTATTTTTCTAGGTTTTCGTTAGACTTTTCTTTACCCAAGTTTTTCTTATTTCTTGCTAGAAAAGCCTTTGGCTTTTCCAGTAAAGAACTTAGAAGGGCCCCGGGCTTATCAGCCCAGCTCTCTTGATAGTAGTTTAAGTACGCCTTTTGGAGTTTTTTCGAGACCCTCCAGAGAATCCACTGAGACTCCCAGCGAATCCGCAATACTTGCAACGAGTTCCACTTTCGTAATAGGTTTCTCCCCAGTCTTCGTAACATAGCTTTCTCTCCGGTACACGCCTTCGCGTGATAGCTTTCCAATTATTGATTTGGTACTCTTATCTAGCTCCTGGGCTAGTAGTTCTACCGTACCCCGCTCAGGATTTTTGCTGTACACTTCGATCATGTACTTTGTTTGTTCTTCCGTATAGTTGCTCATAGTACTTTTCCTGCCACTCCTCTAAATCTCTGTTGGTTTTTTCTATAACAGCTTGGTTTTCTTCAATCCTCTTTTTTAGGATCTTCTTCAAGTTCAAAGACAAATTCATCTCCTTCTTCATTTTCAAACCAGATTTGCATTTTCTCTGACCCCGCTGCGAGTTTAATATTTGAGGCCCACTCCAGTTCTTCGAGAGTTAGATTTTCTACTCCAACTTGTTCAGCCAATGCAAGTAGTTTTTGGTTATACTCATCTTCCAGGTTTTCTACAACATTCTCCATTTCTTCTAAGGCTTCACCGGCCTCTTCGATTTTGTTATAACAGTCTCGCAGTGTATCTCTTAGTGACTGCATCTCGTTTTTTAACTTACGAGAAGCAATACGGTTGGTTGGAAAGTCTAATATTTTTGACATAAGTTTCTCCAGAACTTTATAAAATTTAATCTAAAATTTTTTAGATAGACGTATTATACTACAAAACTGTACTAAAAGTCAAGAATTAATTTTAAATATGCATAAAAAAATCCCCGAAGAGGATGGGCCTCAACGGGGATTTAGTAGTTTAGGATACCAGCCCTTAGTACCTTCTGTTCACAGTCGAGGGTTTCGACGCCTCATTGCAATTAAAGACTGCTAATAAAAAGGATTTTCTCCTATAGTTAAATGGTAGACTCCTTCCTCTGTGCTACCCCAGAGCAGCGTTGCAACTATGTACTCTCTCTGGCCGCCTTTTCTTTTTTGCTGTCCCAGTTAAGAATTGCTGTTCAACAATACTGGGGCGAACTATCCAAATCGCATTGGACACCGACTCACCTCTCGGCGTAGGAGGAAACTGATATTGGTCCCTCAGTCAGGGAAGTGCTTTTCAGTGGCACAACTACTAAGATGGTACTTTTTTAAGTGCTTTGCCATCCCACATTAGCACTCGCTCTCAGTTGTGTTTACATGGTTTATTACAGGAGCCTTACCATGTCCCGAAGCTATCGAGAATAGTGACGTAAGTTTTACCTCTTTACGTCAAGGGAGGTCTCCATAGCTAGTGGAGAAACGCGCTGACAGCTCGCCGCGCAAATAAGAATGAAGGCTCCAGACGGGCCTGCTTTACTGGGATCTTTACTGCCTTATCGAAGATTCTCCGACCGTGGCTTCCCTCATTCAATACAGATATTATACTTGATTCGACCTGTAAAAGTCAAGAATTATTTTTTGTAAACTCTGCAACTTTCTCAAAAAACTTTCCCTGTTTACTACTTGATACTTTCATATTATACTCTAGGATTAACCCGTCCGAGTTTACTCTCAAAGCTGGAGCGGGGTTATCAACTGCATCACGCAAAAGAAAGTTAATTCGATCTGCAACTACCCCTGGTTCTTCCTTAATTATTTGCATTAGTACAGTACTCCTACATCTTTCATGTCCCAGATTATACGCTGTACTTGAGCATCATCAAAGGCCCAGTTATACATTAGTTCCTTTCGAATACCTACTATATTAAATACGCGACCATCCCAAAAACGATCAGCAATTTCTATCATTTCAATATAGCTTAACATTACTACTCATCTCCTCTATCTAAAGTAGCCACAACAAGGGATAGAACACATACTGTAAAAAGAGTAAATATTCCCCAACCAGCAAGTAGTTCCATCATATGTTTCTACCCCAGGATTCTTTAATTATCCAACGATTTTTGTTAGCTCTTATCATTTCAAGCCTACTAAAGAACAAACAACCACAACAATCATGAGTATGCCAACATTCACTGTCGTCACGCATTCGAGTAGACACTGCTCTTTTAATTTCAGTGACGTCTTTATCAGTCATACAAATGTCTAGCTCATAATACTCTACTCTATCGCCGTCGTAACTTTCACAAATTGCGACCTCGAATTCTTCGTAATACCACGCACCCCAAGTGCCTCCCCTTTCTTCTACTTCCCAAAGAATAAGTTTAGCACTCCAAGGTAGCTCTCGAAAAAGTTCGTCTTTTCTACTAGAAATGTACATTATCGTACTCGTGGTGAATTAGGCTTACGCTTTGCACGATGAGTGCCATGAGACACAGTTTTCTTACCTTGTGCAGATGCACCTCGGGCTTTACGAACGGTTCCAATCATTTTCTTTGCCATACTTGCCTCCTTAATTTCCATAGTGCCTATTATACTAAAAAAAGCTACAAAAGTCAAGAAAAAAGGGCAACAAAGCCCTTAAAAATACTACTTTTTAAACCCCCCTCTAATCTCCGCATTTTTTGCGGAGAATAACACCTCTAATCTCCGCATTTTTACTACTAAAGGAACTTAAAAATTAAAATAAAAAAAAGGGGCCGAAGCCCCTTGTATTATCGTACTGAAAGTGCGGCAACCAGAACCTGAAGGTCAGCTTTGGTCATCTTCTCCGCAGAAGGAACCTCTACACCAAGAGCATCTTGGATTTGAGCAACAAAAACTTCCTTCTTGACGATAGGCTCGCCACGCTTGTTAGCAGGAGCGGGCTTCTGGTAGATACCAAGAGCAGACAGCTTAGCAATAACAGAACGAGCAGTCTTACCGAATTCGTCAGCAAGTGCGTCTACAGTGTCACGAGTAGGGTTTGACTCGTACTGTGAAACCATAGTGGCGATCATTTCTTCTGAGTAGTTCGCAGAAGAGTTGGCGGTGAGGTTAGTCATAAAAATCTCCTTAAAAATAAATTGGTCTTTACCACTTCAGAATGTATATTATGCAGGGTTTAGATTAAAAAGTCAAGGATTTTTTCCATCTTTCCAGCAACTTTTTTTCGCTTTTTCGTGCGTCTACTTCCCAAGGCAAATCATAATAGGCATCAGCAAAACCATCTGGCCCATCGAAAGAGTACACCATACCATCATAATGGGCTTCTGTCAAGCAGTCAGTTATAGCCAGACCTTGATGAAACTCCTGAGCTACATGAGTCATTTCGTGAAAAATGGTTGACAGAATTTTGTCGCTAGACGGAAACGCCCAAGCATTTAGAATTACTACAAATCTGCGGAATGGGTCCATGGTTAGAGCCACTCCAGAGTATTGGGCTTCCGTGTTATTCTTTAAAATAAACTGTACTGTAGCATCTTTACTACTAATGCCAAGTTGTGCAGCAGCCCAGATAGCCGCATCTTTAATATCGGATTGCCACTGAGGATGCCAGTTGCCCTTTGCTTTGCGTTTAACTTTTATTCGCATATACTTCTCCCAAAACTTGCGTATATTATATACCGTAAAGCTACTGTTGTCAAGAACTTTTTCTCGAAAGTCATAAGGAAACGCAAGCGAATTCCGGGGGGCCGTCCTCGGCCTAAAAATGTCAAGAACTTTTTTGCCCAAATCTTCCAAAATTTTCATAAATTTACCCGGGACTGCGCGGGGTTGCCCAGGTTTGCCACAATTATCTCATACCCCGCACAGACTCGTCAAGAGATTTATTTTGGGCAAAACTGCAAAAAGTACTTGACATCGTCGGCCTACTACTATATAATCGGCGCCGCCAGGCTTGTGCAACTTTTTTACCCCGCCAGGGCCTGGGCCTGTCATGGGAGACTACACGCGCAAATTTTTTTCACCTTTTGGGCAAAAAGTACTTGACATCGTCGTCGTACTACTACTATAATTGGCGCCGCGCTTTTTGAGCTACAGCACCAAAAAAGTCCTTGACAAGCTTACCATTAGGCTGTATAATACCAGGGTGGGGAGGGGTCCAGGAGACCAGACTAGGCATCGAAAAAATTTTGTGAAAGTGTGCAAAAAACACTTGACAATCTCGGATTAGTACTGTATAATCGGCGCAGTTTCGCTGCGTTAGTAAGGGCTTACTAACCCAGCAGGTAATAAAAAACCCGCCGAAGCGGGTGTTGGTTATTAGCGGATGAATGACAAGAGTTTGACTAGCTCATCCTTGGTCAGGTCGCCTTCGCGTTCGGGCAGTGCCAGAGCAGAGCGAATGTCGGCCATGATTTGCGCCTTGGTTGGGCCACGCTTCGCAGAAGCAGTTGCTACGGGTGCCTTAGGCGTGTAGTCTAGGCCAAGGCTTTTCGCCTTTGAGATGACCGAGCGAGTGCTTTTGTTCAGCTTCTCAGCCAGAGCAACAGCAGTTTCGTAGGTCAAAGGGGCCGCAGATACAACAATAGCAGTTTCGCGATCAGTGTAAGACATAAAAAATTCTCCTTTTTTCGTGAAGGCCCATCCCTCACTCGATGAACATATTATAGGGGGTCTGAGCAAAATTGTCAAGCGGTAATTTGTCACAAAGACCAGGCTTGACAAAAAATTTTTTCGTGCCCGGGGCCAAAAAACTCTTGACAAATCGTCGCAGAACTACTATAATCGGCGCCGCCGCGCCAAAAAACCAATTAAATCAACAACTTGCTCCCCGAAGACTAATGCACCAAATTGTTTGCACACCCGCACAGCTAGGTAACACCTAAATAAGTCGTCGTCGAACTACTACTGGCGCGCCCGCGCCAAAATCCCCGTGTCAAGGGATTTTTTGGTGGGGCCTGGCGGGTGTTCCACGTGGAACAGGTCACCCGTCCCACTCCGGAAGCTGGCTTAACAGCTCGTCAGTTTTCCAGTTAACCCACGCGTCAAAAGTAGGGGTGTCCCAGTCGGCTTCTGGAAAAAAAGCGTAACCCGCGTCGCAGGCTTCTTCGTAGCAGGCTTCTTCGTTGGCGTCGTTTACATAGTGTGACATTTTTCTTTCTCCTTAAATGGGGCCAATCCCCTAGTCGATAAAAACATTATGCCATCCCCTGGCGGGGATGTCAAGTAATTTTTTGATTTTTTGGAACATGATTATGGGGCAAGGTGCGTCGTCTTAAAGGCATAATCTTATTCTTTAAGATATTTTGCCGCCGCCTAATTTTTGCCGCATCAATTTGCGGTTGTCGCGGAAGTAACTTAGGCATAGTCCACATATTTTTTATTGAGTTACAGCGACGGCAAAGTATCTGTAAATTGTCCCTAGTATCGCCCCCGCCGGTAGCCTGAGTTTTAATGTGGTCAAGGCAAAGATCCTCAGTCTCCCCACACCATGCACAACATCCGTTGTATTCTCTTAAAACCGCGGCGCGGTGTATTTGGTAGCACATTTTTAAAGCTCCTCTATTAAGATTTGAAGTAAATTTTTGATGCCGCGTTTTTTGTCGGCGTAGTCTACCGTATGCCAATCGGAATCAATAACGCGCTCTTTTAAAATGCTCATTCGATCATAGTGTGAAAGCGCGTTTTCATCATTCGCAGAAAATTTCCAATATGTCAGCGGCGAATTTTTGCGCGTTTCAATTCGGCGTTTTTGTTCATCTTCCGAAATCGACAGCCAAAATTTAATCAAGCGCACCGGCTGAGTAGCTTCCCAATTTTTATGATCGCGCATAAAATTTTCATATTGCTTCGGAGTGCACCATCCGTTGAGATGCTGAACCATCGCGCGAGAATACCAGCTCCGGTCATAAAACACGATTTGATTTT
>Ga0099850_1001159_pt1 | contig 12298 bp, 25 predicted proteins | sample CB_VirMetaG_5_FD_79182 | JGI IMG/M metagenome (GOLD analysis project Ga0099850, IMG submission 79182) | Freshwater to marine saline gradient viral communities from Chesapeake Bay - CB_1508_1D Viral MetaG | ecosystem: Environmental > Aquatic > Marine > Coastal | place: USA: Chesapeake Bay... | reverse complement strand
GGGCGACATCATGGAACCTTACGAAATAACAAATCTGCATAATCCAAAATGGCATCACTACGAAGTAGTGGGAAATATTTTTGAGGGGATTGACAAATGAGCGATAGAGAGACACCACCAATGGCTATTGATATAGTGGAGTATTGGGATAAACAACCTTTGATTAAATTGAAAGATGGGTGTTGGAATCCTATGAGTGATGTTGGCGAACCTTCATGTCAAGCATGTGGTTGCTGGAATCCAGAATGGGATATTGGAGAATTTACAGACAGTTACGAAGAAAATAGACCTATAATTAACGAGAGGTGGGAGAGGTCAGGCTTGGAAAAAGCACACATTGTCCCTCACTCACTAGGGGGTGCTAACTCTCCATCTAATTTTCTTATGCTTTGTAGATCATGTCACTTTGATTTTGATTCTGAAATAGTAACCACAAGTAGAAAAAAGATGTTAAAGATTTATACTTGGCTAAAAGAAAGATCTAAAAAAAAGGGGGGAAGAGTAGAACAAATAACAGACAAGGTGTGTAGAGAAGGTAAAATATCTAAAGAAGAAATAATAAGAGCCATGCACATGAAAAGTATAGTAGATACTATATTTGACGAAAACCAAAAAGTTCAATTAGAAATTAAAGAAGAAGAGCGAGCAAAAAAATATAATTACAAAGCAAAAAACCTAGAGGAGATAACTAGAATATTTCTTGACGAATGTGTTGCTATAGCTAAAATAGCAAGGCAAGATCAGAAAAGACTAGATTTAGATTTATTTGAATGGGCTGACCATATCAGGAGTTGACAAATGAGTTCTGTAACGATTAAAAATGTGTGGCTTGAATATATAATGGAGTGGTTCTATTTCAGCGTGACAGAATCCTGTGGAGATGGGGCGGCGGCTATATGTTGTGGGAACCCAAAAGAGACTTCTGAATATTTCATTCAATGGTGGAAGAAGCGTTGGTTGCCAACAATGAAGAAAAGAGGATATAAAAAAGATGAATTCTTTCATTCTAAAGAAGAATACACTGGACAAAACGGTGAATCAATTGTAAACTATCATGACAGCAACGAGAATTTTATATTCTGCGATCAGATTATTGATCTTGGTCATGGGGATGTTAGTTTTATTATCGAATCAGCTTGTAAAACTTTTGATAGCAATTTTACATGCTTGGGAGTCAATAAATGAGTTCTGACGAACCAAAAGATATTGATTTTGGTGAAATTAAAAACATAGAGCTAAACACAAACTGGAATCTAGAACCCCTCATGGAGTTTGTTTATAGCGAACTCGCCAACGATATGTCTCATTGGCTAGACTTATATAAAAATGGTGACGAATCTCGAATGATGAGGCGAGTTAACTTTCCGCAAGAAATTGAAATCAAAGTTTATTATGACCACTACATTCAAACTTGGGTATGTTTTCAGACAGAAGAATGGATAAATAAAAAAAATACAGAGAAATTAAAGTCTTACGAGAATATGGTAAAACTGTGGCGATCTGTACCAATTCAAACTGTAAAAACAACTCCAACTCAAGAAAATTGGGTCAAAGAAATTTTTGGACTGAAGTTTTGTATTTCTTCGTTACAATATCTTGAAGGGGTTGATAAATGATTGATATTATAAACATCAAACAAGCCTTCTCTATTCTAAACCGTTTAAAGGTAAAAGAAGTGATTTTGCCTTATAACGAATACTACAAATTAAAAGATATGGTTAATCTTCATTGTGATAATAGAGGTTCGCATAACTTTCAAGAAAGATTTGACGAATTTCAAAGAATGTGGATTTATGGAATTGAGGTTAAGCATGACGGAATATAAATACGTTATGGAGATCACAAATGAGTAAAATATTGATGACTGATTTAGGACACGATCCGGATGATGCTATAGCTTTATCTTATTTAATTGAACACGATTGGATTCCAGATCATATCATCTTATCTCCGGGTTTTCCACTACAAGTTGAAATTGCTGTTGGTATATGCGATGCGTATGGAGTGCAGCCAAAGTTTGGCTTCTTTACATCAAAAAGCCTGACCGATAATGCAAATTATAATCCCGCAAAACACAAAGTCTTCATAGGGAAAACGCAAAAGACTACATGCTTATTAGACGATAAAGTAACATCTATCATTGGACACGAAGCACTTATTATTGGCCCAGCAAAAAACATTGGCGGAAAATTAAAGTGTTCAAAAATGGTATTTCAAGGTGGCTACTCACCTAATTCAATTAAGCCATTGGAAAAATTTAAAAACATTAAGGCGATGCAATCATTCAACCCTTCTGGTGCTAAAAATGATTTCAATATGCTGTTGACATCTAAAGAAATAGATGTTAAAATGTATGTAGGCAAAAACGTATGTCATGGCTATACCAAGAGTGATTTAAAGCAAATCTGGGAGCCTAATCAACAAAAAGCAAAAAGTTTTTGGGATACTTTAGACGATACAAAAGCAATGCACGATGTTCTTGCGGCTAGATGTATGCTAGAACACTCAGCCTTTGAATGGGAACAAGCAAAGCCTGTATGGTTTAAAAACAAAATGTCTACATGTCAAACTGAAGATACTATTTTTACATTGATAGGACTGAGATAAATGAAAAACAAACCATTCAGTTTTCATACGCCAGCAGATTACCTTCCTATGATAAAAGATATAGCATATGGAAGAGCAAATGGTCAGAATTATTTTGGTGGGTCAATTCAAGACGAGGAAGACATTATTTCGGTTCTTACTGAGATAGTTGAACGATCTATGAGTGAATCTTATCAGATTGGCTACACGTTAGGAGTGGCTGACGGTCAAAAATATAATAAAATATGAAAAATGCAGTGATACAGAATATATTACTGAAGTCAAGGAAGATAAAGAAATTTGGTGAAGATTGGGAACTTGTTGCAAGAGGTTATTATGAAAATCTTATTCCTTGATATAGATGGTGTTCTAAATAATGTTCTGGACCAAACCAGAAACGAAGATGAACTCATCACTGAAAATTGGCTTTGCATAAATAAAGCAAACCTAGCCAATGTTCTTGCACTTATAGAGAAGTTCGATCTAAAGGTTGTCATTTCATCAGATTGGCGAAGAAATGAGAGGTCTCTCTCTTTTATCAGGTCTGTGTTAGCTAAGCACGGTATTCCCATTTTTGGCAATACCAAAATAACGAATCAGTCGAGATCTGAAGAAATTAGAGAATGGGTTCTTGAAAACTCGCCAAAGTCTGCTATCATATTAGATGACTTACCTGCGAGCGAGGTTCATCCTGAGATGGAGAATATTCTGTTTCATCAAACAGATTACAGATTCGGTTTTACTGAACAAGATCTATATAAACTCTTTAGTAAATTAGTAGAACAGTCAGAAATGAGATTAGGACCATGTAAAAAGAAAATAAATAATGAAATAGTCGAATGCATTTATCTTTATCTTGATTCGTACTATACCTACAAATGGGCCAAAATAAATTTCCCCATTGTCTGCATCTTTCCAGAAAGAGGAAAGCCATTCTGGGCACATGCCGATAAATTCTACAGAAAGTTTATAAGTTCTTCATTGAGCGACATACATCACTCAATATTCGAATCGCTGATGGACTTTACTGAGAAAGAACAATTTTTTAGCGGCAACTTTTATTATTCAGGACAATCATATGGATATAAATTCATACTCTCCTAAAGTCTTCAAGTTTAGAGCTTATTCAGATGAAGGTGGCGAGCTGATAACAATTTTTGAAAATGGGAATTACTGGACATATACGCTATCTGAAGTTAGAGATAGAATAAATAAAAATGTTAGCGTACCTTGATCCCGGAGCAGGCAGTTTTTTACTTCAAAGGAAGTGTTCAGATGAAAACCAAAATCGTAAACGATATTTTCGATTATTTTGAGCCACCCACAAGATGGGAAAGGTTTCAATGGTCTCTCGAAAAACTTCGAGATAGTATAGTTATCTATTTGCAAGAGTTCAAGCAGCGTTACAAGTACGGATTCCCCTTGAAAGAATCTTGGGATTTCTATCACCATTGTTCAAAGTGGATTGTTCCACGCCTGAAAGAACTTAAAAACTCCAAAGAATCACGCCCTTTTGATTTGACTCTTGAGGAATGGCATACTATAATAGAAAAAATGATCTGGTCATTCGAACATATCGACGATTATGTTCGTCCAACCTACTCAAATGATTACGACTTTAGGTACGAAGCAACCGAAGAAAATGGAATAGCAACTTTCCGCTCTCTTAATAAAACTGGAGTAGTAGATTGGTCTCCTGTTGAAGAACATAATAAAAGAATCCAAGATGGTCTGGATTTATTCGCAAAACATTTTAGGAGTTTGTGGGATTAAAATGAGTTCGTTTAATTGTCCAAAATGCAATATGCCACAAATTGATACAAGTCTTGGTTATGCAACAGGATGTGATCATTATAGACCAGATATTCCTGCTGTAAACTACACATATAGTCAACTTCAAAGAACAAAAAAACTTCTCAAGGAGTTGTGGACCTTGGATGGATTTGTCCCAGATCAACTTGCTGATGAAATAGAAAAGGTATTAAATAATGAGTGATAGTATAAAAAGTTATCATGAAAAAGTTGAATGGTTTAAATACTCCCAAATAAAACTGATTCATAATCAGCTAGAAGATATTAGACTTAAATATGATCTAGACAAATCAGAAAATGATCTTCTCATATCAGCAATAAAGTCTCTTGGATCAATTCTAGAAAATAAAAACTATGCGTCTCAATAAACTAAAAGACTGCCATCTGGATACTTGTGAACGTCTAATGCGTGGTCATATCAATGAACAGCAAGCTATTTATCTATTAACAACTCAAGGACTATCTGGTCAAGAATCAGAATTCCTTCTCGAAATATTTGCCAGTAATATAAAAGCGGTCGCAGTTATCATTAGATTCTTCTCTTTTTTGATTTTGCTTGGTATATTATTTTCCGGAACTTTAATCTTTATTTTATGGAATAAGTAATACGAATGACCAATATCGATCTTTCAGAACAAATTAAGGAATTAATCACAAATCAAATCGATGTAATCAAAAGCTTAATAGATTATCATAAAGATAATGAAAATTGGGAAGATGTCTCAAATTGTAAAATTGAGCTAGGAGTTTATAAGTTCTTGTTGGATTTTATTAATGATCAAAGTAAAAATAAATGACTTCACTATAAAAGTTGCAGCAGAGGTTGAAATCTTTGAAGAAAACAAAAAGATAAAATCAATTCCTGTCGATAAGTTTATTGAGAACGGAATGAAACTTTTTCCAAAAAAATTGTACTCGTTAATCAAGCGAGATTTGAAATCTGCAAATCAGTATGATAAGCTAATGGAGAAGATCTTTGATTGCTATAGGTAATTGTTATTGCTGGGCACATATTCTCAAGTTGATTTATGGAGGAAGCATCTTTACAATAAAAGAAGAAGTGGGACCAAAAGGAAGAACCATTAAGCATTATATGTTACGAGATAGAAATGGAAAAATCCGGCATTTCAAAAGAGTGTTTGACTTTTTACCGCCTCCTTTATGCTTTATAATTTTTGTAGGTAAAATAGAATCATCAGGTAAAAGAAGGAAAATATGAGTAAGACATCAGTAGTTGTTACGGGGACTGTCATCGCACTTGGTATATATGATTTGTATGCTTATAGTATTGGAGGTGTTGAACTGAGCATTAGTAGATTTATGCAAGATGCGGGACTTAATTCACCCTTTATCGTATTTACAGTAGGATTTATTTGCGGTCATATTTTTGGATATATGCCTCCAAGAAAGAAAAATTAAATGAATAATACAGTCTTTTTCTTAGAAAAAATCAACTTGACAACTGAAGAAACTGAATTAATTGGAGTATTTTCATCAGAGGATCTTGCTTTGGCTGAAATGGAAACAAGAGACTATGAAGGTGAAGAAGAAGATTATAGCTACAGTATAACAGAGGTTATTGTGGATAAAACTATAGAAGAACAAACAGAATTTTTTGAACAGCAATTCCAAGACGAGATAGAACAGGATCTAATTCAATTAATGAAAGACGAAATTATAGACCAGTTAATTGATGAAGATGGGAAGTTTGTATATAAACTAACTGAAAAAGGAAAAAAGATAGCTGAACGAAAAAAAAGAGATACAGATTTCTAGTTAATAATATATTAAGATCGTTAAAAACATGTGATTTGACCTAGTAAATTGAGTATATACTAGAACATGACATGTAATGGCTGCATGTATTTTATTATTTTATTACTGGAGATTATTGATGCGAGTTAAAAAGGGTTTTACATTAATTGAGCTGTTGGTTGTTATTGCTGTTATTGCTATCTTAGTTGCCTTGCTTTTACCAGCAGTACAACAGGCTCGCGAAGCTGCAAGGCGAACACAATGTAAAAATAATTTGAAGCAAATTGGATTGGCTATTCATAATTACGAAGGAACATATGGAACTACTCCAACATCTGGTGAACATACACTTAATGGCGGGCTAGTAAATGAACAAAGAGTATTCTTCCCTGTATCTTTCTTTACGGCGGCCCTACCGTATGTAGAGCAGGCGAATCTATACAATAGTTGGGACTTTAATTATTCATACCTTGGAAGTCCTGTCAATCCGGCATTAGGGGCTGGCAATAGGACATTGGCTAAAACTAGTTTAAATGTATTCTTATGTCCTAGTAATGGATTTTTTGATGAATATGGTGGAGGAGGATACGGACAAACTGATTATATGCCTATAGCATATTCAAATATTATTGATCCAAACGCACCTCCAACAAATAATAACTCAGTACAAAAAGGACCATTAGCCAATCAAGCATATTTTGCTGATGGATTTTTGTCTGGTGGTGCTCGCGGGGTAGGTAAATTTAGGGATTGTATTGACGGGCTGAGCAATACTATTGCAGTAATAGAAGACGTTGGCCGTCCAGCTAACTTGGTTGGCAAGTATGCATTAGACTTAAATGGCAATGTCTATACAGATGGTTGTGGAGATGGCACAAGAAGATGTCCTAATAGATGGGCCGATGGAGATACTGGAAATGGAGTTTCTGGACCTCCAAATGGAGCCACATCAAACGTAAGAGTTTTAAATAATAGTAATGTGCCAAAAGGTGGGCCTATTGATTGTCCTTGGAGTACAAATAATTGTGGCCCAAATGATGAACCTTTTAGTATGCATGTTGGTGGAGTTCAATGCGTCCTTGGCGATGGATCGGTAAAATTTTTGTCTGAAAATCTTGATCAAGGCATTATTAAACGACTGTGCGATCCAAAAGACGGACAAGTTTTAAGTGAATTTTAAATAATTTCCACTTTTTAAGCTTGATAAACACAGTGATCTCCCCTATAATATATATTAGGGGAGATTTTTTTGCCGCTATAGCTCAACTGGCAGAGCGATGGTTTTGTAAACCATAGGTTACGGGTTCGATTCCTGTTAGCGGCTCTACTCTATAGTGTAACGGTTAGCACCTCAGATTTTGATTCTGATAGTTGGGGTTCGAATCCCTGTAGAGTAATACGCCGGAGTGGTGGAATGGAAGACACGCTAGATTTAGGATCTAGTGTCGAAAGACGTGCAGGTTCAAGTCCTGTCTCCGGTATTATTGTTTTCAAATATTCAAATATGAATGGGAAAAATATGAAATATCCAAAATGTTCAAATTGTGAAGACGGTGGTAGATTTATTCACCTCGGAGAAATGTGTACTGCTATGTACTCTCCAATAGTGTATGACTCCGATGGAAATCCGGTAGATGGCGGAGCTAATAGAAGAAGCATGACTATCAAATGTCTAGGATGCGATTCTTCTTGGATAGCTGCTGGAACAGAGCTAGAATTTGCTCAAGGAAAAGTTGAATATGCAAAAGCCTAGACGTTCTTTTCTTATGACTATGCTCGCTGCTCCATTTGGATTGCGAGTAATGGATTTTAGAGATAAGTATTTTAATCAACAAATACTTCTACCGAAGGCAAAGAAATGGGTATTTGATCCATATATTATCGTAGATTTAGATAACGGACCAGTGATTAAAGATGACTTTAAATTCTCTATAATAAAAATAGGTATAAATACTACCTGTGAAATAGAAAGCAATAATATAGACTTTCCTTATAAAGTTATCTTAGATAATTCTCCGCTAGATCTAAACAAAGGAAAGTTCTACGAAGACTGTGAGAAGCAATTTAGACATGCTGAACATCTTTATTTCGATATAAGATATAAGGGAAAAAGAAACTTATTTTGCGTCATTGGGAAAGCGGTAAATCACTCAGACGGACTATAAAGGAATTGTATATTAATGAAGAACACAGTCGAACTACTAGGATATTACGGCTCTGACGAAGTTATTGCTTGCAGTGCTTGGACATCTACTAATCGTAAATTAACTGATGAAAAAAAGAATCGAATTCCTAAACTAATAAATATGTTATGGGAGAATGGTCATGAAACCCCTTTTGAGAAAGCAACTGTCCACTTTCTTGTTAATACTGATATTGCCTCTCATATTCATCTTCTTAAACATCGTATTTCCTCACTCAATGCAGAGTCTGCTAGGTATAAGGAATTAAAAGAGGATAAGTATTACCTGCCGGAAGATTGGGGTTGTATCAACATTAATTTAGATTGGGATAATGCTAAAGATGAACATGGGTTTCATCTAGGTGTCCCATTTAAATGTGCTGAAGTCAAAGACTGGAACGATATGCTTGGATGGTATACAAGATTGGGGAATTTTTTATACCATAGTGCCGTCAAAGATCTTGAGCCAGTCTTGGGACGAAAGAGAGCCAAAGAGTCAGCAAGATTCTTCAAGACTTACAACTCGCAGATTCAGGCAGATGTGATGTTTAACATGCGTAGTTTTGCTAACTTTATCAAGCTAAGACGCTCCATCCACTCACAACTTGAGATCAGGAAAATTGCCGATGAAATGCTAAAGCTTGTTATGGAAATTCCCGATAATCCATTCGAGCACACTTTAAAAAGTTGGGAAAAAAGCGGAATAATCGTATGCTGATGCAGGTCAGCTAAACATGTAGACGCTAAAGCGTTATTAAATTGAGACGGCAGTTCGATTCTGCCCATGTCCAATAACCAAAGGCGGTAGGCACGACCGTATTAAACTCAGATATGTCTGATGATAAACCTTTGGCATTTAGGGGCATGACAGGTTTTGATCAGTTTAATTAAGCAATAGCTGCATGTATTGGTTTGTCGAAGGGCCAATTAAAAAATCGACAAAATGTAAATGCAAACGTAAATGTTGCAATGGCTGCTTAGCAGTCAGGGGGACTCATAGACCTTCTTACCCAACTCTATGCGAGACTGACTCTAGAATAGTTTCTGGCGTAAGCCAGTGAGTGGACGCAGCGATATGGCGTCGCCGGATACATAACCGGCTTAGCGAGAATATGCAAGTGGTTAAAGCAGGCAGACTGTAAATCTGTTCCCTGTAGGGTTCGTAGGTTCAAATCCTTCTTCTCGCAATAGCGTCATATGATATTAAACATAAAAAAAGAAATGGAGAGAAAAATGTTCTTCTTGTCAAAAGATAAAAAAAGAGTAATAGATGATGAAAATAGGGTGGTTGGAAGTATTGACGGCGGATACTTCTTCCAGTATGATAAGTCTGGTTTAAGATGCGATACTATGTATAGCACTGGACTATCAGCGATTGAATTAGAGCAGGTAGCTGAATTACTACAAAGGAATTCTATTGTGAGAAACTAATGAAAACTCTTGTACTAAATACAGATATGACCCCTCTTGGGACAATATCATATAAAAGAGCAGTAGTGTTATCTATAAAGAATGAAAACATTACTGTTCTTTCTTTTTATAAGAAGCAAATCAGATCAGAAACAAGACAGCATAAAATTCCGGCTGTTATCTTATATCAAAAATATGTATCATATTCTAAACCAATCAAGATTAGTAAAAAGCATATTCTGTATAGAGACAAATACAAGTGTCAATATTGCTCCGTTGATCTAAACAATACAAACGGAACAGTTGATCATATTATTCCTATCTGTCGTTTTAAAAATAGGACAGAAGCAAATACTTGGGAAAATATGGTTGCTGCTTGTAAAAAATGCAATCTTGCAAAAGGCGATAAGTCTTTAGAGCAATTTGGTAAGAAATTATTAAGTAAACCAAAAAAGTTAACACATATTTTAAAAACAAGCACTATCCCTGATGAATGGGCGGAGTATTTATTAGATGGATATAAACATAATTAAATGGGATCTTAGATTTCTTGAGCTATCTAAACTCATTAGTTCTTGGTCTAAAGATAAAAGTACTCAGGTTGGCAGCGTGATAGTTGATCCCAAAAGGAGGATTGTATCAACCGGATATAATGGATTTCCAATGGGCATGTCTGATGATATTAGGTTAGATATTAGATCTGAAAAGTACAAGATCATTATACATGCAGAAAGAAATGCAATATTATTTGCCGGAAAGTCATTGGAAAATTGTACTATCTACACGTATCCATTTATGCCATGCTCTGTATGTGCCGGAATGATTATTCAATCACAAATTAAAAGAGTTGTTACATTCAAAACAAATAACGTAAGATGGGCTGAAGATTTTGAATTCGCAAGATCTATGTTTAAAGAAACTAATATAGAAATTGTTGAATATAACAATGAAGACTTGGAGAAAATCCTATGAATCGAAGGGCTTTTGTTTCTTGTTTAGGTCTGTCTTTTTTATCTGGAAATATTGGTTTTTCATTTGAAGACAAATACCACAAAAAGATATCTGAAAATGATAATGCTGTAATCTATTTGTTTTTATCTGGTGGTGCTAGTCATATTGAAACATTTAACCCAATACCTTACGCACCTGTAGACCGCAGATCTATTACTGGCAGCGTCCAAACAAACGTGCCTACTATGCAAATTGGGGGACTGTTTGAAAATCTAGCTAAAAGAGCTAATAAGATATCTATAGCTCGTGGATTTCATCATAAGGATTCTAATCATTCTACTGCAACGCATTGGCTTATGAGCGGCCAGAGAAACCAAGGAGGCACTATACAGAACTATCCAAGCTTTGGAGCTATGACATCTGGATACTATGGTCCTACCACTAAACCATATGGAATGCCAACTTATGTTAAGCTAAACAAAATAGACGGCGATGGCCCATCTTGGATGGGTCAGCAATATATGGGGTACGATGCGAATCCTCAAGGAGTGTCTGATCTTCAGTTAAAGATAGGTAAAGATAGATTCTCAAAAAGATTTTCTATACTAAATTCTGTAGAAAGCATGTCTGAATTTGGAAACAATGGTAATGACTGGCTAGAATTACAAAAACAGGCAGAACAGGTATTGACTGGTAAAGCATCTGAGGCTTTCTTAATAGAAAAGGATAGCGAATTTGAAGACTATAAATCAGATGGACTTGGCAAAGATATATTAACAGCAATGCGTCTAGTAGAGCATGGTGCCAAATTTGTTAATCTAAGCTTTGGCGGTTGGGATATGCATAATAATATTGTTAATGGATTAAAATCCAGACAAACAGTATTAGATCAATATCTTTCTAAGATGATCGATAGCCTTGAGAAAAGAGGACTATCTCATAGAACCCTATTAATAGTAACTAGCGAATTTGGCAGAACGCCAAGAATTAATTCAACGGCGGGAAGAGATCATTGGTCAGGACTTGTTCCATTAATGATGTCTTGTGATAGTTATGAAATGGGCAGGGTTATTGGAAAATCAAATGATATGGCGGAGTTTGCTGAAAACGGATTATGTACGCCAGAAGATTTAAGATGGACTATTCTTAATCATATTGGTTTAGAAAAGGGAAATACTTGGTTAAGCGTAGAAGGTAGACCAATGCCAATAACTGGAACAGAAGAAAAAAATATTTTAACAGATATTAAAGAATCCTGAAAGGTTTTATATGAACTCAAGTGATTTAGATTACATTAGAGCCTTCAAATCAGAGGTTATTTCCTCTGAAAATCAGCAGGCTAAAGAGATCATTTTTGATGATGCTTTTAAGGCGGGCAGGCTTTGGTATTCCAAGTTAAGGAGATCTGATACAAACAAGCCAGATAATACCTTAAAGAAAGAATGCAAGAGCTATATTAAATCAAATGCCAAGTTTAGCAATAAACCTTCCGGATTTATACCATCATTCATTTGGTGGATAATCGCCAAGGCAATCATTAATTGGATTGTTAACAGGATTATTAATCACATCGCCACTAACGATAGACGATAATCTAGTTCC
>Ga0099850_1001158_pt1 | contig 12308 bp, 13 predicted proteins | sample CB_VirMetaG_5_FD_79182 | JGI IMG/M metagenome (GOLD analysis project Ga0099850, IMG submission 79182) | Freshwater to marine saline gradient viral communities from Chesapeake Bay - CB_1508_1D Viral MetaG | ecosystem: Environmental > Aquatic > Marine > Coastal | place: USA: Chesapeake Bay... | reverse complement strand
CCATAAGTACTTTGGTTATTCTGATGTTGAGATACAGAAACTAAAAAGGTTATATGACTGGATGCACTCACGAGTGGATGATAGAAGATTATTAGAACAACGTTATAACTTTGGTAAATTCTTCGAGGAACACGATAAAAGGAGAGGAACTGATTTTAGTAAAGTATTTCCTGAATTGGCTGATTTCTATGAAAAATGTAAGAGGATTAAATTATGAGATTTGAGAAAGAAACATTCTTTTTTGTAAAGAATAGAAATAAGTATGACTTAGCACTTACACCAATTGACTTACTTACATCTAATGATTTTACTTTTGTAGTTAAATGTAAACCTGATTGGGATGCTATTCCTGATAATAGTACAACCGCTATTATAGCTAAAAATGGAAAACACATCGGTATACTCGCTAAAAAGTTTACTTCACCATCCGATGGAGTCCAATACTTTATTGGATTAACAGGATGGACGAAAGTTAAAGATATGGATGAAGAAATCGCATTCGACTATGATATGGTTGTGGATAAAAATGAAAAAGAATATGTAATTTCATTTTCACATAACAGAGAAAAAAAAGAAATTACTCTTAATGTAAATGGAGTAGAAGTAAAACAAAAATATAGAGGTGAAATTATAGACTATTCAGATTCTTGGATTTGGATAGGGTGTGGTTGTGGTTTTAGTGATTTTCCAAAAGAGCATCAATGGCAATTCATAGGTGATATTGATTTTGTTGGAGTTTATAAAAAACAATTATCATCAGAGGATATAGATAAAATTATTAATGATAAAATATTAACACAGGCTACTCACAGAAGTAACAAACCGGCGTGTGTTACTGACTTCAAAAATAGAACACCATATAAGGTAGCAGATGTGAGTGGTATGGGACATCATTTGATTGATGGGGAATATGGTTGGACGTAACGTAAATTTTATTTATGAAATAGAAACTCCATTTGGTTATTTACCTATGGGGTATAAACATACGGATATTCCTCTTATATTTGATTATATAAACGAAAATGATTCAGTAAGTCACGGTGGAAGTCCTTTAATATATTTTGGATACACTTCAAGTACAAGTTTATTTGATAAATTATCCGATGGTAGTAACATATACAGTTCCTTTGATATAGGAGATGGAAGTCTAAATAGAAAGCTAATATCTGATATAAATGAAAGTGATATTGCAAATTTGATTAATGTTTTCGCTATAACACCAACACATAATCAAACAATAATACAAAAGATTTTAAGTGAAAATATTGAGGATTACTTTACAAAAAAATCAAAAGAATTTCTAAGAAAATATAAAAACTTTAAGATAGTTTTTGTTGATGATAAAGAAGGAGGATTTGATTATCCAAGTTCTTTTTTTGATAAACTAAACAGAGTAAAAAAGAAGCTCAAATTAACCGATAACCAATTAGTTTTTATAACAAACACATCTAACATTGATTCGATTTATAACGAGTATATAGAAAAGCACAAACTAAAATCTTTTATGAAGTGTGTTCCTCTTCATTTTTATATTTACGATGATGCTGGTTCTTGTATTATTGATTACTTTTCTAAATCGGAAAGTGAAAAAGATAGTGTAAATTATGATGGTATTGATTATACAATACCATACGAAATTGAAATGGATAAGAAACGAGATAACTATTATCTATGTATGAATAGAAACTCTGAACGAATACATAGAACATATTTAGTTAGTGATTTAGTTCGTAGTAATTTATTTGATAAAGGATTAGTATCATTGTATCAATCAGATGCGGTTGATAAAGAATGTAGAACTAATAAAATTCTCAAAGAAACAATCGGTGATAAGTATCCGTTTGTAATTGATTATGATGATAAAGATTTTGTGGCTAATATGCACAATTACTTTAACACAAAAGATTCTTGGATGGATTCATACTTTTCCATAGTAAATGAAACAACAGTATCAAATAGGCATATTTTTATTACAGAAAAATGTGTAAGACCTATGATATACTTTCATCCATTTATAATATACGGTAATCCATTTTTATTAAAGCATTTGAGAGAGCTTGGGTTTGAGACATTCCCCGAGTTTTTCGATGAAAGTTATGATGAGGAAATCGACAAAGTGAAGAGAAGAAAACTCATTGTGAGTAATGTTAAAAGATTATGTGATAAGCCATTGGATGAAATACACGAAATGTATCAATCAGTTATACCCAAGCTGATTCACAATAGACGATTATTAGTTGATATGACTTTCTCTAATAAAAAGTTTAATACATTTTTAGAGGCGATAGTAGATGAAGATTAAAAAGGTTTATGATTACAAAGCTAATGGTACTATTTTACCAAACGCCTTAAATACAGATTTTTTACGATTATTTGTAAAGTATGATTATGATACTAGTTCTGGACTTCTTGACGAATTTACACAAACATACAAAGATGGTATAAATTCTTGGGACTTGGAGGGTGTTTTAATTGACAATTGTATCTTAGATGAATCTATATCAACGAATGATGTGGCTTTGGGTGAAAATTGTTCTAATGATGATTTGTATCTGTATGTAGTAACACCATACGGTGGGGCTAGTTCATCGTATGGTTATGGTGGTACATATAGTGATGGTCGTTCTTTTTTCTATTTTATACCCGAAGTTACTAAAAAAATGATTAAGGAAAAAGATAACTTTTATCTTATGATTAATTATGGTAATGAGGGTACGTTGGATAGATTTTGGTTTAATATTATTCATCACGATGCTAATTACTTCGACATACCATTGGATAAAATAGTATTCGTAGTGTCAGACTTTACAATAAAAGAAACATATGATGACTATTGTGAGGAGAATGAATTCACGGGGAAGATAAAAGTATTTCCTATTCTATGGTCATTAAAATCGAAATCTAACGAATACAATAAAATATACAACAACCAAGCTACAACATTTAATAACTATGAAAATGAGTGTAGTATCTGTAAAGAAGAAGATATTGAGTTAGATGAAGAAAGAACAAAACATTTTCTGATGTTTAACAGAAGATTAAGACCTCACCGGTATTATTCAATTCTTTTGTTTAATAAATTAAATATATTAGATAAATTTTATATTAGTTATGATTTTGAAAACTGCAAACCATATCATTTTGATGAAGAAGGTTATACATACCACGGAACTGATGAAGAGTTTAGAGATGAATTGTTAGAAGAAAATAAAAAAGTAGAAAATGGATTATTAACTAAAAGTATCATAGATTATGATGATTTAGTGAATGTGTGGGGATTTAACTTTGAGAAAAAAGAGCCATATTTAGATTCATATATTCACATCACGGCTGAAACAAATTTTTTTGAGAGAGGATTATATCTTTCAGAAAAAACGTGGAAACCTATGGCTCAATTACAGCCATTTATTATGATGGGAGCGGCTAATTCGTTAGAACTAATTAAAAGTTTAGGATTCAAAACATTCGATGGTTTTATTGATGAAAGTTATGATAAGATTGAGAATAATGAAGAACGTTTTAAGGCTATATTGGCTGAAATAGAACGATTATCTAATATACCACTACACGAGTTAAAGGATTGGTATAAATCTATTTTCAATGACATACTACTACACAACCAAAATCTTATTTTGAGATATGATAATATTGATAGTAAAGATACACGAAACGAATTTTTGAGGCTATTCAAATGATAATACCAAATGTAAATAATGAATGGGGTGAGTTAAAAGAAATTATAGTAGGTGATGCAATGAATGCTCAAATACCAACTGTAAAGGACAAAGCACTTCATTGTATCGACTACGCTCATTTATCTGATGAGGAATTTGATAAAATACCAACAGGGCGGTATCCAAAAAAGGTAATAGAAGAAACACGAGAAGATTTAGGGCATTTACACTTTATATTAAAAGAATTAGGAATTAAAGTTCACAGACCCCTACCCGTTGATTTTAGTATTAAACAATCTAATGGTGACTGGGAAGTTGATGGGTATTATAATTACTGTCCACGTGATTCTATGTTAGTTGTTGGTGATAAAGTACTATCAACTCCTATGGCTTTAAGGCAACGGCAATTTGAGGCGAATGGCTTCAAGGGTATGTTTGACCCAAAACATTGGGTTGATTTACCAAAACCAAAACTTAGAGATGAAATGTATAGTAGAGAAGATTTGAGTATTCCTACGTTAATGAACCACGAACCCGCATTTGATGCCGCTAACATATTAAAGGCTAATGATGATATTTTATATTTAGTGAGTAACACAGGTAATAAAAAAGGAGCAGAGCTATTACAAAATTGGTTAGATGAGAACACAACGAGAGATTATAAAGTCCATACGGCTGAAAATGTTTACGCTTATATCCATATAGATACTACGTTTGTATTGTTACGAGAAGGATTGGTGTTGATAAATCCATCAAGAGTGAATGATTACAATATGCCTGATTTTTTACGGAGCTGGGATAAGGTAATCTGCCCTGAACCATACCCTACACAGGTAATGAATGATTGGTGTCCTGCTTCTCCTTGGTTAGGTATGAACATACTATCTATAAATGAGAAATTGGTTATAGTAGAAGAACACCAAATACAACTAATGAAATTGTTAAAAAAGTGGGGAATAGAATCTATACCTATTCGTATGAGACATAGTAGAACATTAAGTGGTGGACCACATTGTGTAACGTTGGATGTTAGACGTGAATAATTATTAAACAAAAAATTTGATATATTATCAAAAAATAATATATTGTAACATATTAACAATATAACTTTCATAATCATATGAAAACAAAATACCTAACAGAAGAAGAAAAACAACAGATGGCTTTTGATTGGAGATATAGAGGTTTTACCAATATCGAACTCCTTACAGAAGATGAAGTTGATGAAATAAACGAAGAATTAGATAAACTACGTAGAGAACGAACAGGGACAGAATCTCCTGATGGTCAAATTTGGGGAGAGTGGGACCCATTCGCATATCCACATAAACTATCACCAAAATTAGAACAACTATTTGTACATCCAAAGATTATTGAGGCGTGTGAGTTTTTGATGGAAAGTGAGATTATGGGTATGCAGAGTTGGTGTTATTTTAAGCCACCGGGGCAGTTAGGTAGAGATATGCACCAAAACGCTTTTTATACTCAATGTGGTGTAAATGAAATTGTAAACGTAGCTATCGCATTGGATAATCACGACCCTGAAAATGGAGCAGTTTGGAATTACGAAGGAACTCATAGATTACCAATCTTACCAATTGAGGTAGATGAGGAAAGAGCCAAAACCAATCCCGCGTTTTGGAGAAACGAAAGAGGTAAACCTTGTGTGATGCCGGAAGGTCATAGTTTTGTAAAGGTAGAAGGATACCAACGAAAAGGAACAATGACTATCTTACATTCACATACAGTCCACGGTTCAGAACCAAATAACTCCAATAGAATGAGAAGAAACTTTTTGGGGGGATACCTTAAAAAAGGAGCAAACTTCGCTACGGGGGGACAAATGAAAAGAGAACCTATCGATGTATATGAGTTGAGAGAGAAACATTGGAGTAACTAATGAAGATACTCGTTACAGGTGGAGCAGGTTATTTAGGTTCTGTAATAGTAGAAGAATTACTTAGACACAAACACGAGGTAACTGTATTAGACAACTTAAAGTTTAATCAGTTATCTCTTCTAAGTTATACAACCAATAAAAGATTTAAGTTCGTATATGGGGATGTAACGAACAGAAAACTTTTAAGTGAGTTATGTAATGGTGTTGATGTAGTAATCCCGTTAGCGGCTATCGTAGGGTTCCCAGCGTGTAACAGTGAACCTGAATTGGCTGAGAAATTAAATTACCAGCAAATAGTTGATATTGCTGAATTTACGAATGGTAAAGCTAAGATACTATTTCCCAATACAAATAGTGGATATGGGGTAGGTGAATCCAATCAGTATTGTACAGAGGAATCGCCATTAAACCCTATATCACACTATGGTGTTACAAAGGTAAAGGCTGAAGAGTTTTTACAAACATACACCGACGCTATCTGTTTTAGGTTCGCTACTGTATTTGGGGCATCTCCACGTATGAGGATGGACTTACTCGTAAATGAGTTTGTGTATAAAGCTCTAACCGATAAATACATTGTAGTATTTGAGCCACACTTTAAGAGAAACTATATTCACGTTAGAGATGTGGCAAGAGTGTTTTCTTATATGATTGATAGATTTGATAAACACAAAGGAAATGTGTATAATGTAGGATTATCTGATGCTAATTTATCAAAGTTAGAATTACTACACAAAATTAAACAATACATTCCTAACTTCTCAATAAGCACATCAGATTATTATGAGGACCCTGATAAAAGAGATTACATTGTATTAAACGATAAAATAGAGGCTACGGGCTGGAAACCATCTTATACTATTGATGATGGAATACAGGAACTCATTAAGACATATCAAATGATAGTTCCACGTCTATCATCAGAGTTTAGAAATGGATTCCCGCTTGGATACGCAAATACATTATGAGTTACAAAGAGAAAAGATGGGATGAGTATGAACGTTCTTACTTAAAAACATTCGGTGAGGATGTTGAGGTTTATACACCATCGGTATACCGCGAATACCGTGGAGAAATATGGACTACATTCCAAACCGAAACTCACCCATCCTTACTCAAATTTCAAGAATACAACTTTACACTACACGATAGATTTTCACATTCATATAAAGGAGTTCTTAGAGGACTACACTACGATGATAAGACTTGGAAATTAGTTCAGTCAATCATTGGTGATATTTACTTGGTTGTATTAGATGTTAGAGAAGATTCACCAACCTACGGTAAGTGGGAAAGTTATATCCTATCAGATAAAACCCGAGACCAAGTTTTAATACCGCCGGGATTCGCTAATGGGCATTATGCTCTCACCGATTGTATATTCCATTACAATATGATGTATAAGGGTGATTATGTTGATGTAAACGAACAAGGTGTAATCAAGTGGAACGATGAACAATTTGGTATGAAATGGCCGACAGATAATCCAATAATGAGTGAACGAGATAAATGAAAAACTTAAAGCAATATCCAATAGTAAAAGATTCTTTATACACCGAATCAGAACTTATTGAGTTTGAGGATTCAGTAATAAAAGAATGGGAAGGTGGTAAAATCAGAGGACCGATTCATTTATCCAACGGGAACGAGAAACAACTGATTGAGGTATTTAAGAGAATCAAACAAGATGATTGGGTGTTTTCTACGTGGAGGTCGCATTATCACGCTTTACTTCACGGTGTAGATAAACAATGGTTGTTTGATTATATTTTAGATGGTAGAAGTATTAGTGTTGTAAATAAAGAAAATAATTTCTATTCATCGGCTATTGTAACAGGTATTTTACCTATTGCATTGGGAGTAGCTAAATCTATAAAATTAAAAAACGAAGATAAAACGGTTTGGTGTTTTATCGGTGATATGACTTTTGAGACTGGTTTGTTTTATGAAGTACATAAATATGCTAGAAATTTTGATTTACCTATACGATTCGTAGTAGAAGATAATGGTGTTTCTACAAATACACCAACATCTGATACTTGGAATGGATTACAAAGAAATATCCCAAAAGACGTAATCTATTACAAGTATAAATCAAAGTATCCACATTACGGGACGGGAAAATGGGTAGTATTCTAAATTTTATTTTTAGTGGTTATGATGATTTAGAATCAGGACCTTTTACAAATTACATTAAACACAATTATACTTATTCATCGAATCCTCAACCCGATAAAAAAAATTTATTGATTGTAGAATGCGTGGGTGATATAAATGATAATAAAAATTATATAAAGGTAATTAAAAAAGCTACATCCAATGGAATAAAAACATTGATTTGTTTCTTATCAGACCCAATGAATGATAATAAGATTGATAGATTAAATAAAAAGTTAAACGGATGTGATTATTTAATAGTATCGAGTAATATTAATACAAGGTTTGATGATATTATTACGTTTGATTATTTTTTAGAAGAAAGTACCTTTGATTCGTATGAACACTTTTTTAAGAAACGAAAAAACGATTTAGGTTATATCAGCCAAGATGTTAGTTTAGATGAACTAAATGGTTTTAGAAAGCATAAGTTCTTATCATTTAACAGGAACTTAGAAAAGCAACACAGATTATCATTACTACATCTTTATCTATCAAAACTAAAAGATGATTCACTATTTAGTTTTTTGTTTATAGAAGATAAAAATACTCCAATCTATGATAAAACATATTACAACGAAAATTGGTTTGAGAATTTACCAATTGAGTTAGATACGCATTCTACTAACATAACTTCCTTTAAGACGAGTAATACATTTAGAAAAGACCTCTTTTTAGATACGTGTTTACATATCGTTACAGAAACTTCGTTTAACGAAAACGAACTTTTTATTTCCGAAAAGATATTAAAACCAATAGTGATGTATCAACCCTTTGTAGTTCTTGGTCCAGTCAATTATTTATCTCATTTAAGGAGTTATGGATTTAAGACATTTGGTGATTTTTGGGATGAAAGCTACGATAGTATAGATGACCCACAAGAAAGATACTTAGAAGTCCAAAAACTTATTCTATCATTAAATGAGATGAGTATAGAGGAAATGAACAAATTATACCAAAAGACAAAAGAAATTTGTATCTTTAATAGAAATATACATCAAAGTATGTACATAAACTCAATTCCAAATATATTAGAGAGGATAGAAAATGAATGGTAAAAAGGTTTTAATCACAGGAGCGAACGGGCTGGTTGGAAACCATATGGTTGATAAATGTATAGAGAGAGGTGCGATTGTTCTCGCAGTTGATATTAACATACCTTTTAATCAAATAGATAAGTATAATGATACAGGTAGATATACCTTCTTACCGTTAGATTTACGCAAACCCGTTGATTGTAAACATTCGGTAAAAGACCAAGATATTGTATTTCATATCGCGGGGGTAAAAGGTTCTCCTAAACGAGCAATGGAACAACCCGCAGATTACTTTGTTCCTATGTTACAGTTTAATACCAATATGATGGAAGCCGCTAGACAAGAAGGGGTTGAGTGGTATGTGTATACATCAACCGTTGGAGTTTACCAACCCGCAGAAGTATTCTATGAAGATGATGTATGGAAAACATTCCCAAGTGAAAAAGATAAGTACGCTGGTTGGGCAAAGAGAATGGGTGAATTACAAGCCGAAGTGTATTCTGTATCATATGATTGGAACAACGTATCCATTGTACGACCTGCAAACATATATGGTCCTCACGATAATTTTGGACCGGAATCAACAGTAATTGCATCACTAATCAAACGACTATTTGGTGAGAAAGAACATCCACTTGTTTGTTGGGGGGATGGTACACCTATTAGAGATTTTATTTACGCGGGTGATGTGGCTGATGGAATTATCAAAGCATACGAACAAAAGATTACACAACCAATCAATTTAGGTAGTGGTACAGGTGTAACGATTAAAGAATTGGCTGAAACACTTGTAGAAATTTATGAAGATATGTATGGTGTTAAAGTTGATATTGAGTGGGACAATACAAAACCCAATGGAGATGCTAAACGATTAATGAGTACAGAACGTGCAGAATCATATGGCATTAAACAACAAGTATCTCTTAAAGAAGGATTATTAGAAACAATAAAATACTATTTGAGTGAATATTAATAGTAACATATATTTTCCAAACCGCCCGTGGACAAACCCATTCGATAATGATAGTGAGTTTGACATACAGTTACACGGTGATATTAATTCTATATCGTATGAAAAAGAAAAAATATTCATACACTTTGGACGAGTTTCACACATAAAAGACTTTTTAGAAAGTGATGTAAGTCATAGTCTAAAAGAAGATGTAAAAAATGATAAATTAAAGGTAGTGTTTATTGGTAATGACAGTTATCCTATTTTTAATGAAGATGCTGATTACATAAAGTCAAACGATTGGTTTTTTAAAAATAAAAATGTACAATTATGGGTTACTAATTATAACAGTGAAAACTCAATAGAAAAAAACCTTTATGTTGGGACGATGATACATCATATGTTACACCGTATTATCAATTGTCAATATGAACATTCTAATCAAGAATTTACAAAACATTTTATTACATTGAATAATAAAAATAAACCTGACAGAATCCGTTTGTATGATTTATATAAATTACTAGACAGTAATAACTTTATTGCAAGTTTTAACTTTAACGGTATTTTTCTACAAGAGCATTTATTCAATGATTCAGAAATAATAAATCATCAAAAATTGTATGATACCAATATTTTAAAATTTTATAAACAATGTCTTTTTGAGATTGTATGCGAATCGGGTACAGTAAATGTTACAGAAAAAAGTTATAAACCGTTACTTTTGGGAGTTCCTTTTATTCCATATTCAACTAATGTAGATAATCAAATAGAATACTTTAAACACATTGGAATTGATATAAATTATTTTGACTTAGAGTTCACTGATATTGATAATGTGAATGAATTTATAAAAAAAATTACATCAATGAGTATTGATGATGTTAGAAAAGAATATGATTATGTGTTCGTGAAGGCACAAGAAAATAGAACTAAAATCAAAAATTATTTTAATTACGTCAAAGATAAAATAACAAACTTATGAACAAAACAGATAAAATATTAGTTACAGGGGCGAGTGGATTTATAGGTTCACGTTTACTTAAAATGTTACACGAGTTGGGCTACACCGACTTGCGTGCTACATCTTGGGGCAGAGATTTACGAGATGAGTTTGAGGGCGTAGAACATATAAAAGGAAATCTACAAGATGCGGACTTTTGTGAGGTTGTATCAAAGGATGTAGATGTTATATTTCATTGTGCAGCTAACACATCAAACGCATTAGATACAAAATATAATCCACTACTTCACGTAACTCCAAACATTGAGATGAATGTGAATTTGATGGAACAGAGTTGGAAAAACAAGGTTAGAAAGTTTGTGTTTATTTCATCTAATACAACATATCCTGATATGGGTATGGCTCCTTGTACGGAAGATATAGAAGTACAAACACCTGATATTGTACCTGTGTATAAGGCAGTTGGTTGGATGAAACGGTATTGTGAAACATTGTGTGAGTTTTTCTCTAATCAAATACACGACCCAATGCAGTGTATTGTGATTAGACCTTCCAACGCGTTTGGACCGAATGATAAATATGATTATGAGAAATGCCACGTTACTCCAGCTAATATTCGTAAGGTAGCTGATGGACTAAATCCAATACCGTTGTGGGGTGATGGAACGGAAGTAAGAGATGTAATCCACGTAGATGATATGGTAAGTGGGTTTATTACAGTAGCTGAAAATGTAGATACTTACGATATTTATAATGTAAGTTATGGAAAAGGTTATACAGTTATGGAAGTACTCAACACGATTAAGGAAATTGAGAATAATGATAATCCCATTGACTTTGTAAACAACAAAGCACCAATGATTCCATTTAGACTTTTAGATAATACTAAGTTACGAAACCTTGGTTGGGAACCTAAATACGATTTAAGAAGTGGATTGGAAGATGCGCTTAAATGGTATAAAGAAAATAAAGAACAATTTAATCCAAACTCTAAACCATAATGAGTACTGAATTTACACCATATGTAGATGCTCTTAAAGACTCAATGAGTATGTTGATGGATGACCCTGATACAATATTTGTGGGGCAACAGATTGTGTATTATGGAAACCCAATGAGTAAGACCATTGAGGGATTACCAAAGAATAGGATGATAGAAACACCCGTGATGGAGGAAACCCAAATGGGTATGAGTCTTGGATTGGCGATGGCTGGTTATAGAGTAGTTTCTTTCTATCCTCGTTGGGATTTCTTAATTTGTGCTATGAATCAACTTGTTAATCACGTTGATAAGATACGATTGATGAGTGGTGATGATTGGAACCCACGATTGATTATTAGAGTAGGTAAGGGTAGCGATGTTCCACTTGACCCCGGTCATCAACATAAAGGTGATTACTTAGAACCCGTGAAACGGATGTTGGTTGATACTCCTATAATCAATCTAAACTCTTATAACAAAATTAGAGAAGGTTATGAGATAGCTATGAATCACGATGGACCAATCATAATGGTAGAATATCCACAATTATATTATGAATCATAATGATTAAAAAAATATTACAATACTTTAAGAAACGAAAACAAGAAAAAGAGTTGGAAAGACGTTACAGAGAACGTTTGG
>Ga0099850_1001154_pt1 | contig 12340 bp, 23 predicted proteins | sample CB_VirMetaG_5_FD_79182 | JGI IMG/M metagenome (GOLD analysis project Ga0099850, IMG submission 79182) | Freshwater to marine saline gradient viral communities from Chesapeake Bay - CB_1508_1D Viral MetaG | ecosystem: Environmental > Aquatic > Marine > Coastal | place: USA: Chesapeake Bay... | reverse complement strand
TTCTGCTTCTGCGATGGCTGACCGGGTGCGGCTGACGGGCTGCTACCTTGCTTGCTGATCGCCTGCGCGACTTCCTCGGCGCTTGCGTAGGCATCGCCGCCAAAGCCCGCTGCACTCAGCGCGCGCCCGATCGCTGATGTCTCCGCATTTTCAAGGGCACTTGTGCTGTTAATGCCGCGTTGTGACCTCGTTTCTTCCGCATAGCCAGTTGCAACTGTCCTGCCTTCTGGGTCGGTTATTCTGGCTCGCATGATTACCGTTGCATCGTCTACCTCGGCGCATTGTGTTTCAATGCCCCAACCCTCGTCTATAGTGTACTGGCTCCGAAACTCGGTTACACGAAGCGCGACGGTCTTGTAGTCCTTGCCGTGGATTTTAACTATTCCGCTCATCGTGACACCTCGTTGTGCTTGTCAATTATCTCAAGGCTCATTGCAAATACCTCTTTGAAACCCTCTGCTGCTCCTGCCATGATTGCCCAGCGGTCTAATCCGCTAAGATCCGGGTCGTGAGCAATATCTGTTATCCTTGTCACAAAGGCCTTTACGTGTCCTATCAGTAGATAAATGTGTATCTGCTGCAGGGTTGTATATCTCTCTGTCGTATCCATTGTGTACCTCCGTTGTTAGGTTATTTCAGCACTACGCTCGTAATTTCGTCGATTAATTCCCACGCCCTATCAAGTTCTTCTCTGTCATGTTTTGCCAGTCTGTTTGATAACAGATCTACATTTTCTAAATGCTGAAGCGCCGTTAATAATTGCTGCCTGATAGCAAAAGCCTCTGCTTCTGAAATTGGTCTGCTTTTGTAGTTTCGCATTGTCTCTCTCGGTTAGTGGTGGCTTGCGCCATTGTGTGTGATTAGAATATCCAAACCTTTTGTATTACATTCCACTCGTTCACGAATACTTAACAATTAACCACGGAGGTATCGGTACGTGTATGTCTTGCGGCGGTACGGTCCGGCATACACCGAATTATCTCGCTCTATCTGTCCTGCATCATGCAGGTTTGTGATCGCTCGCCTAACGCTCGTGATCGGCACGTCGCCACGCAGGAATGTCTTGATGGTCCACGCATGAATCGACGTGTTAGGCATAGACCTGAACAGGTCAAGGATGCGCTTTGTCTGGGATGCGGCTGACCGTCTGGCGGTTGCCAGTTCTTCGCCGGTCTCTCTCGTTGTGTTGTAGTACATCAGTCTTTCTTGGTTAGTTGTACGTTGTTCTCATCAAGCAGCCTATTCAGCATAGCGATCTGATCGCCGGTGAACCTTGTGCCGCATGGTGGCTTTTCTCGTTTCGTCATCAGGAGCGCCATGATCCATGTAAGGACCGAGGCGGTCAGGAAGCCCGATGCGAATATGGTCAGTTCGTCATAGTTCATTTTGTATTCTGGAATGTGGTATACAATCGTTTTTGTAGTGTAGGTCGTTGCTTTTGTGTAGTGCTATTTCATCGCGTTCGCGTCTAATTGAAAAGTTTACTCCGTCTATTTGAAGATATAAGCACCATTTCCTGTGCCTTCTCGTCATTTTTGATGCTTACGCGATAGTTACTGGCGTCTTGCACATTCTCGCCACGTGGTTTCCAGATAGGCAAAAAGTGGTTACACTCGCCTACTTGATCAGGACGGAAGTACGAGTACGATTGCCACTCACCTGACTTTGCCTCATGGCGATAACATTCCTTTGCCAAATGGCACTCGTGATTTAGGCACATGGATATATCTGGCATGGCTTTCTTGTTTTGCTCGTTGTCAGTTTTCGCTGTCTTGATGTTTACGATTGCGTCTACGTTTAGCCTTTCTTGCCTCGTAGCGGCGCTCCCAATAGGTCGCGGGATCTTCATCCTTGCACCAGTCAAACCACCAAGTAAAATTGTCTTCCTTCTCGTTTACGTAGGTTGACAGGTCAAGCATATCTCGGTCTATCTTGTGTGCCATTACCCAACGATGGTTCTGATGATGAAGTAAGAAGCGCCGAGCAGGATGCCCCAATAGAACACCTTGTCTGGGATGTCGAACAGGCGCTCGACCTTGCGTAGTAGTTGTGTCTTAGTCATTGGTCTGCGCCTCATAAAGTTTTATAATTACTTCTGCAACGTGCTTTGTAGAAACATCTGATCCTGCCCACGCGGCAACTTGTGCTAAATCCAAATAACCGAAGCGAGCCGCTCCAATCAGCCAGTAGATAACGTTTTTTTCGTCATGCGTCATTGTCTTTCTCGGTTTGTGTTATCGGAAGCATTTTATAGGTAGGTTTTGCCTAATTACTTCCGATCTGTACGTAAGGCTTGTCCCACTTGCCCACCGAAATGCTTACGTAGTAATTGGGTATTGCGCCGTAGTCAGAGCATACGGTCACGGTGCGTTGGCTTGCAGTCGCTATTTCCTGTATCATCATCAAGCAACTACAGGCATCTGGTCTATCGCCCCAATGTTCTGGGATGTAAAAGTGATTAACTTGCTGATACGTTGCTCCAAAGTCTACCGGACCCTGCATTATAGCAACCGATACTGCGTGGTGGTTCTGCTTTGTAACACTTAGTTTGAAGTCAGGCATTTCCTGTTTAAGCCTTGTGCGTATGTGCTTGACTGCTTCTGTGCTTATGTAAGGCATTGTCTCTCTCGTTGTTTGTTAAAGGTGTCTGCTTCATCAGCACCGGGAGACGATCCCCGGTGGACGCCCCGCAGAGCGTTTCGGATTAATCGACCCATCCCATTTCTTGGCATTGCTCAAGCCAAGCCTTGCGGTTTGCCTCCTGAGATGCTTCTTCAAGCAAGCAGCAAGCCTGCCACACAAGATCAAACGCCTTTCCGACTGGTCCAAACTCAAGCGATGGCATCTCGGCAGATAGGAAGTTCATTGCGTTGCGTATCTCACACTCTGTTTTCATTAACAGAAGGTGCTGCTCTTTCATGGTCAGTTCGTTGTCGCTCATTGTTTCTCTCGGTTGGTGGTGGGCTGCTGCCCGTTTGACTCGTGACTAATATCCTAATAATTTGTGACACATGTATCAACTTCATGGACTCTTAACACAAACAGGTCAAGAATGTGCATTTGGACCGTTTGAAGTGTTTAACCAAACAAGAAGACAGTATTATAATGGTATTGGCTGATGCGACAGGTGTCCGTGGTGATGGAAGCGGAGCCGTTCGAGGCGCAGGAGGTCAAGCGAGACACGCTGGGGATGCAGGCAACGATTCCCGATATGCACACAGGGGCAGCGTTCTCTCGTTCGATATATAACCCCTGTTGTACCCTTTTGACATTCAGGGTGTGGTACACCTTATCCTGACAGACAGAAAAAAAACAAATCAAAAAAGAAGCCATACACGGCACATGGCAAAGGATTGACGGTACTGTCAAGAGAGGCTACATTCATAGAATGAATATGGAAACACTCAAGCCCAGCCAGATTGACGCGAAAGCGATCGGCTATATACAGAGAAGGCTCAAGAGGACGCTCACCTACAACGAGAAGGCAACGCTCGTCGGCAACATCGAGGCGGGATCTGGGCAGGAGTTCAAGGATGCCGTAGACTTTTGGTTTGACCACGGTCTGTCCTTCGAGGGTAGGGAGAACATGGAGGACTTCCGCACCAACTACCTGACGCGGTGCGCTGAACGCAGGGAGCGCGACTGGGCAAAGGAGAAAGCGCAACTACACAACACCAAGATCATTGACCTTTTCAACGCTGGCGCATGAAGCAGAGATGCTCTGCCACAAGATCACCGGAATGTCCATCGCTCAATGGGAGAAGCATATAAGGACACGCAGGGAAAGGGCGCTGCGCTCTGGCAAACTGCATGGGCTTCCCATATCAGCGTATCAGCGCAACGAGTGGATCGAACTGTACGACCTTTCGCCTGAATACTTTGAACTGGTCTGTATTAACCGCGATGGTGGCTACGATACAAACACCTTTGTCAAAGCCGAGAACAGGGCAAGGCAATCGTTAGGAGACACAGCCAGACCGGGTGAGGCGCTGCCTGTACCAAATGTAGAGGATGTATCAGACCATTGGTGGGCGCACTATGACCGCAACCAGAAGTCGCAGACACCACGATGCACCAGTATCTTGGGGTATCGCTTCCGTGGACTTGGCAGCACGAACACGTAAACCGCGCGGGCGTTATACTTACATGGACAAGATCAAACCACATCCGCCGGAGCAGATACCCGTCCCGGCTTTACTACCACCAAACGTACTACCAACGATGCTAAAGAAAGTACTCGACCGCCTCAAAGAAGCCTCAACATGGGCAGGTCTTGCCATCATTGCTCAGTTCCTGCCGCTTGAAGTAGCAGAGTTGCAGGTTATTTGGGAAGCGGTCACAGCCCTTGCTGCTGTTGCTGCCATGCTGATTCCAGAAGGCAAGCCGAAAAAGGAAGCCGAGCAAGGATGAACGTCCCCGAGTACATCATCCTGCATACCCTTGCCTTCGATGGTGAGGCAGGTATTGATCGGGTCCGGCGTTGGCATCTCGATAAAGGATGGTCTGACGTTGGATACCATTACCTTATCCGCAGAAACGGCACGTTCCAGATTGGCAGACCAGAAGAAACCGAGGGCGCTCATGCGTTAGGTTACAACAACCGAAGCATAGGTATCGCTTTCGAGGGTCACGGAGACCACGAGATGTGGACCCTGCCGCAGGTATTGTGCGCTGTTAGACTGTGTGACCGCCTCTCTGATCTGTACGGCATAGCACCACACAACATACTCGGACATCGCGAGACAGGAGCCAAAAAAACCTGTCCTGGCACTAAGATCGACATGGACGCTTTTCGAGCCTTGTTTTTCATGCTATTACCAGAGGATAAGTGACAAAAGTGACACATAAAAAAGGACTCCCGCCAACTCAAATGCGCCCAGTTGACAGCATTATGCTCAACAAGGACAACCCGAGATGGATACCTGAGGACGCGTTCGAGAAACTAAAAACGTCGATAACTGACTTTCCAGAGATGCTTGCACTTCGTCCTATCGTCGTAGACGAGCGCGGTGTGATTCTGGGTGGTAACATGCGGTACAGAGCAGCGGTTGCCATAGGCATGAAGTCTGTACCTGTACTAGAGGCTCCAGGCTTATCCGATGAGCAAAAGTCAGAGTTTATAATTAAAGACAACGTATCGGCAGGCTTCTGGGATCACGATGTACTATCCAATTTTTGGGATGAATTACCACTTGATGACTGGGGTCTTGATGTCGATTACTACAAAGCACTTGATGAGCGCAAAGATGATGACGATGATAGTGATTCAGAGGTAGACAATTACACTCGAAAAATAGAACCACCCATCTATACGCCATCTGAGATCTGTCCAGAGCCACAGATCTGCTACGACGTAGAAAAATATCAGCAGATACTGGATTCGATTGAAGCGGCACCTATTTCGTCAGAGCAAAAAATGCTGTTGCGTTTAGCCGCTACAAGGCATATAAAGTTCAACTACGATTTAATTGCAGACTACTATTCGCATCAGGAATCTGTGATGCAAGAACTAATGGAAGATTCTGCTCTTGTCATAATAGATTTAGACTCAGCCATTGAAAAAGGCTTTGTTAGACTAACCCAGAAACTTCTTGATGCAAGAGGTGAGCAGGATGAATTGGAATAAAGAATCATTCTGCGCGCTAATCCTAACGCACGGCAGGGCAGAAAATCTTGATACTACATCTACATTGAGGCGTCAGGGGTATACGGGACCGATCAAATATTTAATAGATAATCGGGATGAACAGGCCGATCTATATAAAAAACGATTCGGAGATGACAATGTGTTCATTTTCGACAAGGATGAGTGGGTAGCAAAAGTAGATAAGGCGTGTAATTTTGGTGACGATCGCTCAGTTGTTTACGCCCGCAACGCAGCATTTAAGGTCATGCAAGATGCAGGATATAAGTATTTCCTCATGCTCGACGATGATTATACAAACTTTCAATACAAGTTTAGGTCAGATAAAACATTCCATGCAAAAACTATTGTTAATTTAGATACTACGTTCAAGGCATTTCTTGATTATCTGAAAAGCACAAAAATCAAAACGATTTGCTTTGCTCAAGGTGGTGACTTTATAGGAGGTGGCGCTTCAAATAAAGCAAAAGCAATAACGGCATGGCGCAAAGCAATGAATGCCTTCTTCGTGAGAAGCGAAGACCCGATACCTTTTGTTGGGACGGTAAACGAGGACGTGAACGCTTATGTAAATGATGGAAAAACATCCCGTCCGTATCTGTCACACAATATGGTGTCTCTTGTTCAGCGTATTACGCAGACTAATAAAGGTGGACTAACAGACATTTACCTGAGTCAAGGTACTTATGTCAAATCATTCTATTCAGTTATTTTTGAGCCGTCTTGTGTTAGAATATCCATGATGGGAATGAAGGAATATCGACTGCATCATCACGTTAAATGGAATCTAGCAGCACCAAAAATTATATCTGCAAAGTATAAGAACTCATTGACATGACGACTGATGACAGAAAAAATACTATGCTTGACACGCTCGACAGAAGTCTGGGCGTAGTAACGACTGCCTGTCGTGCTGCGGGAATCTCACGCAATACGCACTATCGATGGATGAAAGAGGATGCGGAATACGCAGCAGCAGTCGATGATTTGCAGAATGTTGCTCTTGATTTTGCCGAGACTAAATTGTTTGAGCAAATGCGAAATAACAATACGGCCGCTGTGATCTTTTACCTGAAAACAAAGGGAAAGAAAAGGGGCTATTTCGAGCATCGTACGCAGGATATTACATCAGATAGTCAGCCAATCACAATCAACATGATTCCGGTCGATCCGCAGCATGACGATTGAGGCGCAATACAACCGTGCCTATACGCCATACCTTGACAGCCAAGAGCGATACACCGTCCTGTTCGGCGGCGCGGGTTCTGGCAAGTCGTATTCGGTGGCTCAGAAACTTGTCCTGCGCTGCCTTGCCGATTCACGCGAGCGAATCCTTGTTATCCGTAACGTCTACCGAACCTGCAGGGAATCAACGTTTCGTTTGCTCGTCGAAGTTGCTAAGACCTACGGTATAACAGCAGCGGCCAACCGCTCCGACCTGTCTATCACATTTCCCAACGGGTCGCAGATTATACACGCAGGACTGGATGACCCGGAAAAACTCAAGTCCATCGCAGGGATAACCTCCGTCTGGATAGAGGAAGCAAGCGAGGTAAAAGAGGAAGCCTTTCGGCAAGTTGACCTGCGACTGCGTGGCGATGTGCCAACATATAAGCAGGTAACACTAACGCTTAACCCGACCGATTCGCGGCTTTGGATTAGGCGCTGGCTTGATGAGAACCCAGACCTGTTCGTGCTACGCACCACGTGGCGCGATAACGCCTTCCTCGACAAGCAGTATATCGACGTACTAAAATCATTGCCGGACGATCTGAGAGCCATCTATGAGCGCGGGGAGTGGGGCGAGGCGTTAAAAGGTGTCATTTACACCGACTGGAAAACATACAGCGAAGAGCGCGAGCCGGACTTTTACGGTATCGACTTTGGATACAATAGCCCCTCTGCTGTGGTAGCCGTTACCGTGACCGATCCCGACATCTACGTGCAGGAAGTTATTTATCAGAGCGGTCTGACAAACTCTGATCTAATTGCTGAGTTAAAGAAAGCGGTCAGCAATAAAAACCTGCCAATTTACTGCGATGCAGCCGAGCCGGACCGGATCGAGGAATTGATCCGCGAAGGATTGCAGGCGTATAAAGCCGACAAGAGCGTAAAAGATGGGATCGACTTTGTTAAACGTTATAACATCAACGTCCACGCAGGGTCGCAAAACTTACAGAATGAACTACGGGAATACCGATGGGACGAGGACCGCAAGTCTGGCGAACTAAAGGACGTTCCTGTCAAGCGGCACGACCACGCCGTTGATGCCATGCGGTATGCCATCTATACGCACCTGAAAGGCGCAACTAACACTTGGGGAGTCTGGTAATGCCAAAGCCCGATTTTTATGTACTCGGATCGTCAACGAAGGGCGTAAGCCTGAACGACCCCGAATGGCTCAACATCTTCAACCTGCATGGTCACGAACACGTAGCCAAGATGTCCCCGGCGGTAGCATGGACAGACGAGGGTTGGACGCGGCGGTGCGTAGACGTTAGGGCAAAGGCGATTGCAGCCCTGCCCTTTGTCGTTCACAAGGGAGATATGACCAACGTGGTATGGTCCGCAGGCGAAGAAGCGCCCGAAGAACTGGCGTGGCTCGACCTGTTCGACTACCTGTACCGAGCCGAGGCATCGCTCGCTCTCGTTGGTGCTGCCTACGCAATGAAGGAGGGGACGTTCAACAAGGACGGGATCATCACCAAAGCAGACGGGCTTTCTTGGATCAATCCGACAAGCATCAAGCCCAACTTCGAGGATGGCAAGTACGGACCAGACGAGCAGGGCAACTTCCGCTATTACGAGCGCAAAGCCAATGAGCGAAAGTTTCAGGTCCCACGCACCCGCATCCTCGGAACGTTTCAGCCTTCGCCCTTCGTAGAGCAGGGACCGGGGTCGGCAGATGCTCGCTCTGCAAATATGCACAGCCAGATTCTCCATGACCTTGCAGAGTACACGAGTGGTCAGTTGCGATCAGGACTGGTCAAAAAGACCGTCTGGGTTGCCGACAAGGACGCACGTCAGCCGGATGAGTTGACGGTCAAGCGGTGGCAGCGGTGGGTACGCCGCAACATCCTCGGCACAAAGCCCACACCCGATGACCCGATGGTGATGCAGGGGCTGTCAGCGCAGGAGGTAGGATCTGACCTTTCCGACTTGCACAGCGATGTAATCACCCGAGACGCAAGGGAAGCCATCGCCTCGACGCTTGGCGTTCCGCACTCGCTCGTCATGTCTAACGCCGCCAACTACGCCACAGCGAAGAGCGATCAGTTGGCGTTTATGGCAAACACGGTTGTGCCACAGGCGCGTCTACTCGCCCATGCTATCAACCAACAACTGCTGCTGCCGCTCGGCTACCACTTGGAGTTTGAGCCGCACAAGACCGAGGTTATGCAGCAGAGCGAACTTGAGAAAGCGCAGGCAATCGCCCTTGCTGTAGGCGGTCCAGTGCTGTCCGTAAACGAGGGGCGCGAGTTGCTCGGGTACGAGCCGATTCAGGGGCAGGACGTAGTGGCAGAGCAGCCACAACAAGTCCGCTCGGCTGATACCGTATCTGATACCAAGAACCTTGACATCCAGAGGTGGCGCACCAAGATCAATCGAAAAGGGCGGGACGTTAAGTTCACGCCTGACGCTTTGGCTGATTACGAGGCTGATATTATCCGCGAGCGTCTGGCAACAGGAGCAGACCTTGACGAGGTGTTCCGACCGCCCTTCGTGGGTTTTTAGAAGCCGACCGGAGCGAAGCCGAACCGGAAGGCACAAAGGCACTAAACCCGCTCGCTCGAACGCGGGCAGGATGGCGTGAACACGCAGAGGCGATGGAGCGCCTTATCGACAAAGAGGTTGATTCTTTTGTTGACGATATTGAACGGGCTATTACAAAGCAGATCGACGCGGCTGCTCGGGCAGTTCGCAACAATGCCAATATTAATGCAGCCATTGACTCTGAGCCGATCACCGAGGTGTATCAGGATGCTTGGAAGAACGCCGCGCTGACGATCACAGGCAAGGTCTACAACGCCATCGACGCAAGCCGAAAGGAGTTCACCGACGAGCAGTACACGTCATGGGAAGACAACGTTGATGCGTACCTTGCGCAAAAGGGCGGCGAGCAGATCCGTCTGATCGACAACTACACAAAAAAGTGGGTGCGGGCTACGGTCACATCGGCAACACAGCAGGCTGTCGAACTCGGTTTAGGCACAGATGACATCGCATTACTAATGAGGGATCGATGGGGCGAACTGTCAAGAAGCCGCGCCCTTCGGATTGCCGAAACGGAAATGAACGCCGCCGCCAACTACAGGGCGATGGAAGCCGCCACCGCCGCAGGCATGACTCGCAAGTTTTGGATAACCGCAAGCGACCAAAGGGTGCGACCAGACCCGAGGAAGAAGCCTCGTGCGGGGGATGCCAACCACCGAGTCCTCGACGGTGAGGAAAGACCCATCGGCGAAGCGTTCAGCAACGGGTTAATGCGACCATCCGAGACAGGTGGTCCACCGGGTGAGGTTATCAACTGTCGTTGTCAAATGGGCTTTTTGCCTTAATTATTTAACCACATGGACCAGATTGAACAGACAGGAAAGATCATCGAGGTCGGCAAACTGATTGCCGGAGTGATCGCCGTGTCGATGCTTGTCGGCGTTGCCACAGCCGGGTATCAAAAGATCCCCGACCGCGTTGGTGCAGTAGAGATGGCGCAGGGCAGCATGATGAACAACTTCCGCACGATGGAGGACCGCATCGAAGCCGTAGAGCGAACTCAATCAGATATAAAAAAGGAGTTGCAACTAATCACCTGCCTACAACTCGCAGAAGCCAAACAACTATTCTATCAGGACTGCTTGCAATGAAACGAACCGCCGCCATCATCCTGTTCTTCCTTTTCGCAACTGCCGCACACGGACAGGTGGGCATTGAGCGCGACCTATCGGGCAACCAGATTAACGCCGAGTTTTATCTGGAGGTGGCGAAAGGTGACGTTAAAGGTCACAGCGTGGTCAACAAGTTTGGCGAGGCTGACGCAATCGGTACAGACTGGACCGTTATTACGGACAGCCAAACCTACCCAACGCCCACTTCTCCGGTATCGTTGGAGATACTGTCCTCGTCCGATGTAGACAGCACAGGCAACGCCGGAGCGCAGCAGGTCATCGTACAGGGTATCGGTGCAGATTGGCGCGAGCAGACTGAGACGGTATCCCTACAAGGGACACAGGCGGTAGACCTGAGCAATACGTGGTTGCGTGTATATCGTATGTACGTTGTCAGCACAAACACCTACGCCTCAACGTCAGCCAGTACCCACGATGGGACCATAACGCTACAAGCAGACGGTGGCGGTGCTACATGGGGCGTACTGAGCAAGGACGGTGTGTTTGGCTATGGTCAGAGCCTGATCGGTGCGTATACTGTGCCGAAAGGAAAGACCGCCTTCTTGACCTCGTACTCGGCAGATATTGAGCCAACCAAGAATGCCAACCTTGCGCTGTTTCAACGTTGTGGCGCGGACGATGTAGCCGAGCCATACGAACCAATGCGCTTGCAGTCGCTACACGAGGGCTTGCAGAATACGCTCGTGATAACAAACCACGTATCGCGCGGTCCCTTTGTCGGACCCTGCGACATCGGCTTCTTTGGCAAGGTGGCAAACGCCACCGCCAACATCTCGCTCCAGTTTAACCTCGTCTTGATAGACAACGGTGACTGAGCACGACAAAAATATCAAGAGCGTTGAATACTTGGCGTTGGTCATTGCCGCGTATTACGCTGAACTGATACGCCTCGGCATACCGGAAGGAGAAGCCACGATCATCGCCGCAGCACTACAAGACATTATCTTTGAGGGAATGGGATGACCTACACGTACAAACGAGAGGACGGTACTGTCTTTGAGCATTTCGCTTCTATCAAGAGCGCACCGCTGACCAAGTGTCCTACCACAGGGCAGAAGTGTTACATTGTCATTACAGGCGGCAGCGGGACCGTGTTCAAAGGCGGCGGTTGGGTAGACAAGAAATGAACAAGCGTGACCTAACGGCGGCGGCGTTGACCTGCGTTGTGTTTGTGTTGCTTGCGACAATAGCGAACTGACCATCTAACTGATTGTATAACGGGCATGGAAGAACTCGACGAAGTATATCGCAAGTGGAACAGGCTCGCCAACATGAGCGCGTCCGATCTTAAGGCGTGGTCCGAAACCGAGTGCAGCCGCTTGGCATCGGTGGACCCGGTGGCAGTCATTGCTCGCAACCTTGAACTGCTCGAAACCAAGAAAGACGATTGGACCAAGAAGCACATCAAGAACGCCAACCGAGCCATCTCCTTTATTGAGAGGATGCGTAACGGCGAGCAGGGCGAACCCGCAAGAGACGGATGCCCGAGTAAACGGGATATATCATTAATGAACTGGGCGCACGATCCGCGTAAGCCGCTCAACAAATCGACAGACACAATGAACGACAACGAACTTCTCATTGCCTACGGGGGCGAGGTTAAGGCTCTGGGTGACGGTCGAATCGGCGGCTATCTGGTGAGGTTTAGCGGACCGACTGACCCCGACCTATACGGTGACTTTTTTACTAAGTCCACCGACTTCGGCATCCAAGCAACCCTCCCCGTCTACTACCAACACGGATACGACGATACCCTGAAGAACAGGCAGATCGGCGTGGGCGAGATCAG
>Ga0099850_1001144_pt1 | contig 12383 bp, 19 predicted proteins | sample CB_VirMetaG_5_FD_79182 | JGI IMG/M metagenome (GOLD analysis project Ga0099850, IMG submission 79182) | Freshwater to marine saline gradient viral communities from Chesapeake Bay - CB_1508_1D Viral MetaG | ecosystem: Environmental > Aquatic > Marine > Coastal | place: USA: Chesapeake Bay... | reverse complement strand
TGTTCTTCATGTCGGATGACCTCGCCATCGCGGTGAGCGACGATTGGGCAATGTTGAGTTGGGATCGACCCGTGGGAAGTCCGCCTCTTGGGTCGATCGTGAAGTCGATGATGTACTCGGGTTCGGGCTTCGCGAGACGATTGACCCTCACGACCTTCCCGACGACGCGACGACGACCCAAATGCGTCGTGAACACCTTGTCTCCGACTTTGAACTTGGGACCGTTCGTCAACTCGTCCCAAGAATCCTCGTCCCACCCGTCGCTCCACGCCTTGTCGGCAACCGTCCTCGCACGCGCCAAGGTCGGGTCCATGTAGTCAAGACCGAGAGCCTTGGTGTAGTTGGAGATCCACCGCCTGTACTGGTCGTCGTCCGCGATTCGCCGAACGCCACGCTGCCGCGCCTTTTCGCCGTAGGACTTGGCGATCGACGCGATTTGAGCGGTGTCCAGTTTCGGCTTTGCGAACCTCATGTTGGTCCTTCGGTTCGTCGTCTTGTCGATCTGCTCGACCTTGCGAGCCGCCCAAGCCTTCCCCGCGTCGCCACCCCAGAGAAGCCACGCGATGTAGCCCGCGTCGTCCTCGCCGCCCTTCTGGTTGCCTTCGTGTCGGCTGAAGAACGCGTGCATCCGCTTGACCGTCTCGGGCGACAGGTTGGCGCGGTTCTTGATGTCGCGAGCGCGAGCGACCCCCACGGCGGTCCCGCCCTTGCCGTGCTTCTCTCGGAGCGCGAGTCCGCGCTCGGCGTTCGTCGCCATCTCGGAGGTAGGCTTGAGGTCGATCTCGGCGAAGTGGGCGCGGGACATGGCTACGCCCTGCCCATGAAACTTCCCCTCGCAGACGCAGTCGCAGTTGGGACCACGCGCATTGCGGCATCGTGCGCCGCACATCGTCTGCTTCTCCTTCTGCTCCCACTTGACCACACGCTCAATCGCCTGCGGAGGCGATCCCGCCGTGACCAGAAACTTCGCGCCACCGACCACAGATCCCCAATCTTCGATCCGCTCCTTCACCCATGCGCCTACCCCGCCCACCCTCGCGATCTCATCTTTCTTCTTCTGCACGAAGTCCTTGTTCATCCATTTCGGAGGGTCGAAGAACCTCTGCGCTTCGCTCTCATAAAACTCGCGGAGTTTCGCCTCCGACCAGAAGGCGCGGTCGTCCAACTTCTCCCGCTTCGCTCCCGACTTGGCGGTGAACCCGTCCCTCCGATTCGGGAACAGGCGGGCGAACTGCACCTGCGATATCTCCCGAATCTGATTGCGGGGGATCTCCGTCGCACCAACGAAGTATTTCGTTTCGGCTCGACCGAATCGGGCATGGCTGCTTCCGCACATGACCGCATCGTATCACGCGAAGAAGGGGCGACGAGACGAAGAAGCGGAGAAGAGTTTGCCGATCGCGTCAGGCTTCTCAATGCGGTTGACATTTCGCTCGGAGACGGCGAGCGAGCCGCGCACCGCCTCGCCGCAGAGATCCACGACCACATCGACCGTGTCGTCGTGCGAGCCTGCGGGGAACGCGAGGAGTTCGTCCTCGACGCTCTGGAACGCGGGCAGGAGTCGCCCCGCCGCGTCGGTTGGCAATCGGAGTTTCCCGCCCTGCACGAACGGCTGCGCTCCCGCCGCTCGGATGTGCTTGTCGGTCGTGCGCTCGACCGCGACCATCGGCTGCGATGTCAACTCGCGGAACTGGTCGAAGATGCCGCGCTGCGGCCCGTTCGCTTCGGCGAGGACGACGGACACGCCGCGCCTCGCGCAGAGTTCCGCCGCCATGCGGGCGAAGGTCGGGAATGTCTCGCGCACGCGGATGATGTCGGTCAGGTACAGGTCGCGGCGGCTGTCGATCTCGCCGACGATGCAGACCGAGTAGTCGGGGTCGTCGCGCTCCTGCGCCTTCCGCCCGTACCCCCAGTCGATCGCGGCGACCGTGCGCGTGAGGGATGGCAACTCGCTCGGCGCGTAGCGACCGATCCACTCGGCGCGGAAGACGAGCAGGTCGGACGAGAGCGGGACCAGTTCGTAGGCGCGTGCGTAAGCCATCGCGCCGATCTCGGCTCGCTTCGCCGCGAGGATCTCGGCGGTAAAGACCTCGCTCCACGGGCTGCGGGTGTCGGTGCATGGACGACGGAGGAGCGTCCCGCCGTCGCCGTGCTGCCGCCGCCAGTCGGCGGTGATGTCGTCGGTGTGGAACGGGGTCGCCGACCGCCAGACGCGGGAGGGGTGATCCGCGCTCGGGTCGAGCATCGGCATCCAGATGTTCGCGACTGCGTCCTTGACCTGCGCTCGGAGCGCGGGTTGCAGGACCGCGTTCCGCAGGTCGCAAATGTCATCGAACCAGATGATGTCGGCTCGCCCGCCCGTGCGCCCGAAGATCCCGCTGCCCTGTACGCTCGGGTCGCGGCGGGACGGCATCCCCGAGGTCGTCACGCTCCACGCCGTGACGGTGTCCTCCCCCGCCTTCAACGAGACATCGGGGAAGACGGCGCGGAACGCGGGGGAGCGGACGATGTCGCGGACGAAGCGGGTCGTTCCCGTCGCCGCCTCGTCGTTCTGCGAGACGATCTTGATGCGGGTCGCGGGGCGCACGCCGAGCCACCACGCGACGAGATAGGACAGGGTCGAGGTCTTGGCGTGACCTCGGGGGAGTTCCGCGTACCACGACAGGTTCCCGAGCGCGTGGGCGAGCAAGTCGCGCTGAAGCCCGCTGACGGGCTTCCCGAGCGCGAGGGCGAGGAATGCGTCGGGGGACTCGCGAGCCGCCCTGACGGCATCCTCGACGGTCAGGCGCGACGCTGCGACAGGCTCGCCGCCACCGCCGCCATCTGATCGTCCGACAGGCTTGCGAGAACCTGTACCCGATCGGTTGCCTCCCCGCTTGCGAGGCGCATGATCCGATCCAGTTCGACCGCCGCGTCGGTTCGCTGCGCGATCAGGTGGCTGATCGCCTCCGACGCTCGGATTCGGTCGCGGGTCGCCGACTGCGGGTTTCGCACGATGTCGAGAAGCGATTGCGGGATCTCCTTCCAGACCTCGGTCGGCACATCCCACCCTTGGTAGACGATCGCCTCCAGAGTGCGGAGATGCTCGCGCCGCCGCCATTGGGCGTTGCGCTCCTCCGTCGCCCCCGTAGCCCCCTCGGGGATCTCGGGGGTTCGGACATGGTCCCTCGGTGTCACGGGCGCATTGTAGCCTTCCCCCGCAAATGACAACCCCCGCTCGCGGCGGGGGTCGTCGGTCGGTCTGGTTGCCGTTCAGTCGCGGTAGTAGCCCGCCGCCTCGACCGCGTCTTGGAACTCGTCGGGACGCGTTTCCCAATGCAGGTTTCCGCGATACGCGAGTCGGCGGACATGGGCGAGGAACGCAGACGGGCGACCGTACTGGCGTTCGACGCGGACCGCGCCGTTGCCCGCGTTCCGCGCCCACGAAGCGTTGCTCGCGCAGACGAAGCGCGTTTCGTGGGCAAAGACTTCCCCGTTCCGCCTGAATCCGATCGTGACTTCGTACCAGTTGCATTCCCCGCTCTGGATCATCGCGACCTCGCGGGCGTTGATGCGGGCGAAGAGTTCGGCGGTCGTTTCGGTCTGCATGGCTGTCTCCTTGGGTTAGGTCGAGCGACTTGCTCGACATGAGGACTGTACCATCATCGGCGATGGGGTCAACCGCCCTTGAGCAAAAACGGCAACTTTGTGAAAACGCCCCCCGTTTGGCGGGGGGGCGACTCTTCCTCATCGGGTCGCGAGCCTCGCGATGCGCTCGGCGCGTTCGCGCAGGCTTGCCGCGCCGTTGAGGCGCGAGTTGTGAACCGAAGCGGAGTAGCGGTCGAACGAGTCGGCGCGGTCCTGCGCCTCGCAAACGCCGCGCTCAATGTCGTCGGCACGCTCGGTCAGCGACTTCGCGTGGGCGAGGGCGGCATCGCGACCGACCTGCGCGATGAACTTCTCGACGCTCGCGTTGCGGCACGACTCGGCGAGGTGCAGTTTGAAAGCGTGATTCGCGCTGTGGAACATCTTCGCGGCGTACACGCGCTGCTTCTCCGACCATCGCCCGTGCTGCCGCAGGAGCGAGGCGGCGAAGGCGCGAATGCTCGCGGTGCGACCGTTCTTCGCGTAGAACTCGACGCTCCACCGCTCCTGCTCGGCGAAGTCGCACGCGATGCCGTGCTTCTGGCAGTCGAGGTCGTAGGCGAAGGTCGTCGTGGTCGTGTTCTGCATGGCTGTCTCCTTGGTTGAGCGCGAGCGACCTGCTCGGCGCGTGGATAGTACCATCATCGGCGATGGGGTCAACCGCCCTTGAGCAAAAAACGGCAACTTTGTGGAAAAAGGACGACCCCCGCCAGACGGCGGGGGTCGTCGGTCGGTCGGTCGTTTCAGCCCGCGACCATCGCCTTGAACTTCGCCTCGGGGACGAACTGCGTTCCGACATAGATGCGGGCGGGGAACTGCGCGTACCACGATCCGCGCTTCGACATCTTCCAAACGATCTGCTGCTTGATCGTGACCTCCTCCGCGATTCCCGCCTTACGGACGGTCATCATGTAGTCGCTGCGCTCTCGGAGGATCGTGCAGGACTCGACCGCGCCGATCTTGCCGAGGATCTTGGTGTGCCACGCGAGGAGCGTGTTTGCTGCCTGCTGCGCCGCGTCCGCCTCGACCTTTGCGTCGTCAATCGTGGTCGAGAACGAGTAGCGGAGCATGGAGACGAGCGGGCTGTAGCCCTTGTCGCTCGCGTAGTTCATCACATGACCGTCCGCCGCGTTGTAGTACCCGTCACGGCTCTGCGCCATGCGCCCGTTCCCGAGGTCGTACTTCGCGACAACCTTCGCGAACTCGCGGCGAAGGCGGTCGGCGATCTCGGTCTTCAGCGAGTCGAAGTTCGCGAGGAGGGCGGTAGCGATCGGGTCGGTCGGGAGGGTGACGGACATGGCTGTCTCCTTGTCGTTTCGGCGTTCCCCGCCGCAGGGGTGCGAGCGACTTGCTCGACACGGGAACTGTACCATCATCGGCGATGGTGTCAACCGCCCTTGAGCGAGAATCCGAGATTTTTCGCGATTGCCTGTCCGAGCCGCCTTTCGCTGTCGCAAAAGGCTCTCGGAGCCGCAGTCGGGTGTCGGTCGTGCCAGACCCCCGCTAGCCCTAGGAGGGGCTTCGGGGGTCGGCTGACACGGTCGTCGCGCCAGACAGCGAGGCAGCACGGTGGGCGGCAGGAACACCATGACCCCGTTTCCGAGGTCACGGGAGGCAGCGACGGAGCCGCAGCGAGGTTTCCCTTGCCCCCTCTTTCACCATTTCGACGGGCCGTCCGCTTCCGAGGGGGAGGAGCGCGAGCGCGAGGCTCGGCGCGAGGTAGGGTCAATCCTCGCGGCTTGGATCCCTGCACGGGATCGCCCTAGGCCAGAGACGGCGCGTCTGGCGGCGCGGAATCACTTGCGGGTCAGACCCGTTTGACATTCCCCGTTTTCGCGGTAGGATTCGACCGCGCAAGATGACTCGTCGTGCGCCTCACTTTGCAGAGGCAAGGCGCACGGCACGCGAACGATACCGTCTCGGTGAGCGAAGGCAAGCCGAGACGGTGTTTTCACAAGTTATCCCGAAGTTACCCACACGCTCCTTGTCCCCCGCCTGCTCCGTGCATGATGCCCGTGACGCAGGCGGGGTCTTTTTTGCGATTTCCCGAGAATCCGATCAAGTCGTGTTGCGCCCATCGCCGAAGATGGTACTGTGTCGATGTCGGGCAAGTCGCCCGAGCCGAGCGCGGCGGTCCCGCGCATGACAGGAGACGACAATGCCGACTCTCGCAAGCGTCGCGCCCGTCCGCACGATCACGCCCGCCCGACACGGTCGGAAGGGCAACAAGTGGTGCGGTCCGACCGCCATCAGCATCCTGACGGGATGCACGACGGATTCTGCGGAACTCGCGCTCAAGGCTCGCCGAGCGAGCCGAGCCGCCGTCAAGGGGACGACGGTGTTTGAGGTCAACTGCGCTCTCTCGCAGTTCGGCTTCCGTCTGCACCCGTGCCTCTCGGCTGCGGACGGGCGCACGATCGCCGCGTTCGTGGACGGGCGCATCGACGGGATCGACATCGACCCCCGCGCCGCCTACCTCATCTCTGCCGCGCACCATTGGCAGGTCGTGCAGGGTTCGTGGTTCGCGGACAACCGAGGTCTGCGCCGCACCGACGACGCGACTTTCCGACGCGGCGTGATCCGCGCCGTGTACCGCGTCGAGCGGTTCGCGCTCGTCGCCGACTTCGCCGCGATCGACCGCAGGCATCGCGAGATGCTCGCGGCGATCCCCCGCTGACTCCGACGCGGGGGCGATGCGACCGCCCCCCGATTCCCCCCCCCGACCCCTAGACAAGGACGAAGACGACATGACCGAAGAACGATTCAACGGATGGCGCGACTGGACGACTTGGAATGTCGCTCTCTGGCTGCGCGAGGAGTTCGCCGCAGCGATCGACCCTCTGCCGCAGACGGCGGACGAACTGCGCGACCGCGCCGAGGAGATCATCGGAGAGGCGCAGGGATCCCCGAGGAACTGGACGGTCGTCACCCCAGACGGCGCGATCGTCTCCGAGGCGGATTGGGACGAGATCCTCGCCTCGCTGCGGGAGGATGCGTGATGCCGCGTGCGTGGACGATGCCGCGTCACTACATGGGCGCGTCGTGGGACGGTTGGTTCGTCGCGCCGTGCGGTCGCTCGCGTGACTCGGACGCGATCGAACGAGCGAACTGGTCCGAGCAACTGGAGCGGCTCGGGGGCGAGGACGGCGAGCGCGTCGTCGTCGTGCGCGAGTCGAACTTCCTGTGCGGGTGGGTCGAGTGGGTCGCCCTCGCGGCTGACGCGACCGACCTGCACGCGATCGCCGACGACATCCAAGCGAAACTGGACACCTACCCGATCCTCAACGAAGACGCGGTCGAGTGGGAGGAACTGGACGAAGATTGAAGTTGCCATCCGCGAAAAGCCGATAGACTGAACGCGGGCAAGTTGCCCGAACCGACGCGGCGGGACCGCGACCGACAGGAGCAGACAATGGACCACGAACCGACTCTCATCGACTTCATCGGCGGCGCGATCGCCGCGCTCGCCCTCGTCCTCCTCGCGATCCTCATTGTCTGACTGGAACCGCCATGCAGAACCGATTCATCAAGCCCATCGTGACGCGGGTCGCGCCCGACGACCTCCCCGACGAACTGATCCGCCCCGAGACGAATCACAAAGTCCCCCCCGACGAGTTGCCTGAAGGACACGAATCGTTTTCGCTGTTCACGACCAACGCCACGCTCTACCACGACGCGGAGGATGACCTGCATTGGTGGGCGGTCGATGCGTTCATGCGCCCTCATCGCCAGATCGGGCGCACGATCCGCTTCACCTCGGCGACCGAGGTCCGCGACGGCGACCGCGCCGATGAGGTCGGACGCGAGTTCGGCAAGGCGATCCTCGCCATGTTCTCGGAGGGCGACGACGATGACTGACCCAGAAGACCGCATCGGATGCGTCGTTCTGACGATCAAGGGGGGACGCGAGACGGTCGTCCTCGACACGACGGACGGCGAGATCCGCGTCGAGGTGTCCCCGCAGGGGGGCAACAAGGTCCGCGTCGTCCTGCGTGCGCCCAGACGCATCCCGATCCGTCGCGAAAAAAATCTTCCGATTCCCGCCGAAGTCGCTTGACCCCATCGCCGACGAAGGTACTATCCCCTCATCGGACAAGTCGTCCGACCCGTGCGGCGCGGAACGCCGCGAGACAAGGAGACAGCCATGTACACGAAGTCCGAAGCCCGTCTGCTCAAGGCTATGTGCGCCGCCGACATCGCGCCGCGTCCGATGACCTTCGCCGCCGAGTGCGCCCGCTGCAACGCGAACGACCTCTGGAAGCGTCGCAGGGAACTCGCGGAGCGCGGCGGTCGGATGTGGGTCTACGCCCGCTGCCGCGTCTACGCGAAGGCTCTGGAGGACGCGCTCGCCGTGAACGGTCTGGCGTGGTCCGAGCCGCGCTTCGCGGTCTACCCGATCACCAACCCCGTCACCGAGGAGTGGGATTCGGATCCGATTTGGGAGGGCGACACTCACGCCGAGGCGAAGGCGGCTATCGACCGCGACTGGTGTCGGGATTTCGGGTGGGTGATTGTTGACCGTGTCGAGCGGATCGCCGACCACGGCGATCGCACCGTGCGGATCGGGGGTGCGCGTTGACGCTCTTCGATCAGGCGGAAGCCGACCGCCGTCGCGAGCAGGGACTCGCGGCGGCGACCGCGACCGAGGCGCGACAGGCTCTTCTCGCGCAGGCGCAGGCGATCGCCGTCGCGCTCTGCGACGCGATGGGAGCCGTGACCTCTGACGATGTCGCGCTCGCGATGTCGAAGCGCGGTCTGGACTACGACGCGCTCGGGAACGCTGCGGGAGCGGTGTTCCGAGGAAACGGTTTCGTCTGGACGGGCGAGGCTCGCAAGTCCGCCAGACCCTCGACGCACGCTCGCGTCATTCGCGTCTGGACTCGCGGCGAGCGAGGTTGACATCGGCGGCGCGGGGGTAGGATGCCCGCATGGACCCTACCCCCGCGCCTCTTCCCCCACGCAGACCTCGCGGATGGATCCCGCGAGAAACCGTGATTGCGATCCGCGAGGCAGTTGCCTCGGGCGAGCCGCAGAAAGCAGTCGCGCATCGCTTTCAAGTCTCGCGATCCGCCGTCTGCCGCATCGTCTCGCAGAAGCGGCACGCGAAGCGGGAGCAGCGACCCGATGCAGTTTGAGGCTCTCGGGCGACCTGCGCCGCAGGGAAGCAAGCGGCTCGTCACGACGCGAAGCGGGCGCACCGCGATGATCGAAACCTCGGCGCGGCTCAAGCCGTGGCGAAGCGTCGTCGCGAGCGCGGCGGTCGAGGCGGGCGCACGGGTGACGGACGCGCCCGTCTCGCTCTCAATCGTCGCCCGCTACCAACGCCCCGCGTCGCACCTGAAGCGGGACGGCACGGCGCGAACTGGTGCGCCGATCCGCCCGTCCTACGGAGACGCGGACAAACTGGCGCGAGCGATCTGCGACGCGCTCTCGGGAGTCGCGTACCGAGACGATCGACAGGTCGCGCTCCTGCGGGTCGAGCGGCGATGGTGCGAGGACGGCGAAGCCGAAGGCGCAATCATCGAACTGTGCGAGTTGACATCCTGAACGACCTCGGTAGAATGGCAATCGCCGTCGCGGTGACGGCAAGACAAGGAGGACACAATGCATCAGTCGGAAACGATCGGGAGCCTCGCGGGCGCACTCGCGAAGGCGCAGGCGCAGATTCGCAATCCCGCGCTCGACGCGGTCAACCCGCATTTCAAGAACCGCTACGCGAGCCTCGCGTCGCATCTGGACGCGATCCGCGCTCCTCTCGCGGCGCAGGGACTCGCGATCGTGCAGAGCGTTGAAACAGGCGACGGACAGGTCGCCGTCGTGACGACGCTGATTCACGCGAGCGGCGAGTGGATGCGCTCGGGGGTGGGTATGCCCCTCCCCGAGCGGTCCACGGCGCAGCAGTTGGGGTCGGTCGTGACCTACCTGCGGAGGTACTCGCTCGCGGCGTTCTGCCTGATCGTCGGCGACACCGACGACGACGCGGACGGCGACCGCAGGGACCGCGAGGAGCCGCGCAGGGAGTCAGCCGCCGCCCTGCTCGACCCCACGCCCAAGAAGGCTACGAAGCCCGCTCCGAGGGCGGACGCGCCGCGCAAGCGTGGCGCGTGGGAGGAGCGCGGCTCGGACATCGTCCAGATCCGCCGCGTCGTGCAGCGCGAGAACGGTCTGGTCGCCGTGCAGGCGAGTCGGGCGGACGGCGCGACCGAGTGGGTGCAGATGACGCACGCGCAGTCGCGCAGCGTCTCCGAGGGCGCGAGGATCGACCTCGCGTGGGAGTGGTCGCCGTTGGGCTTCTATCAGGCGACGATGATGTCGTCGCCTCCGAAGGCGAGCGACTTCCGCGACGAGAACGGCGAACTGATGATCCCGTTTGGAGGTGACGAATGAAACGATCCGAGCGCAGTACAGTCGTCTATCTGGTCATCCTCAACCATCCCGAGGCGACCGAGTGGCAATGGGCGCAGACGCGGGAGGTGGCCGAGCAACTGGAGCAGGCTGCGAAGTTTCGTCACCAGTTCCTCAAGACAGAGATCCGAGAGATCAAGGTCGCGACGACCAAGGCGGGGATCTGCGCCTTTGCGAAGGCACTCATGGAGCGACGACTGTGACCGACGACGAAGACATCACGGCGATGATCGGGCGCGAACTCTCTGCGATGGATGACCGAGAGTTCGTCGCGAACGGATCGCTGATCCTGCAAACGATTCAAGCCCTCGACCGACGCAAGGGCGAGGACGACCTCGACGCGCTCGCGGGCAAGGTCGAGGCGCAGATGGACGGAAGGATGCTGTATCTCGCGGTCTGCGCCCTGTCCGTCTTCTGCTACGCGGAGAGCGAGCGACGGATCGCGAACCGCAAGGCCCGCATCACCACGCGACCAGAGGAGAATGGAAATGACAACTGAAGACACCTTGCACCGACTGCGCGTCGCCACCAAGCGCACCGACCTGTCGCCCGAGGACTCCACTCTAATCGGCGATGCGTATGCGGAGATCGCCCGTCTGCTTGAGCGCGTGCGCCATCTCAAGGCGTGTTTCACGCCGTCCTCGGACGATCAGCGCGTTGATCTGCGCGACAGGCTGATGGACCTGTGCGAGCGAGGCGCGGGCTTGAGCGACGCGGAGTCGGACTTGATCGGGGAGGCTGCGCTCGCGATCATCGGGTTCAACCAGACGCTGCGCGGGATCCGAGATTCCAACCTGAAACTCGTCGTGGAGAAGAACAGGGCGATCATCGGCCTGCGAACCGCGCTCTACCAGATCGCGGAGAATGAGGATGAACCCTACGCTCGCGACACGGCTCGCGACGCGCTTCAGACGCATTCGCTCAACGGGGGTGGCGCATGAGCCTGTGGGAGATTTCGACGGAACTGCAAGGTCTGCTCGCCGTCTGCGACGCGCACGGCGCACGCAGCGCGGAGATCGAATCCGCGCTTGCCGACCACATCGGCGCGTTGCAGGAGGCGTTCGACGCGAAGGCGGACGACTACGCCGCGCTGATTCGTCTGTGCGACGCTCGGGCGCAGGCGCGTTCCGAGGAGGCGCGTCGTCTGCTCTCGCTCGCGGACGCGGACATGGTCCTCGCGCAGCGTCTCCGCGAGGGGCTGCTGCGGACGATGCAGGCGATCGGGCGCGACAGGGTCGAGACGGCGCGGTCGCGCATTGCCGTCCGCAGGAACGGAGGCGCGGTCCCGATCGTCATTGAGGACGAGAGCGCGATCCCGAGCGATTTCCAGATCCCGAAGGTCGCGATGACCATCGACCGCACGGCGATACGCGATGTTCTGGAGCGCGGAGGAGTTGTGAATGGCGCGAGGCTCGGCGAGCGCGGCGTGCGCCTCGACCTGCGCTAGACTGACCACGCCGACGCGGTTTCCTCCCCGCGACGGCACACCGCCGCCCGCCCCTCGCACCCGAGGGGCGGGTGTTTTCTTTTTTCTCGGATTCTTGCTCAAGGTCGGTTGACACCCCTGCCGATGATGGTATAGTCACCACATCGGACAGGTCGTCCGAACCCTGCGGCGGGGAACGCCGCGAGACAAGGAGTCAGCCATGCAGCAGCACGAAACCGCCACCTCGTTCTACGCCTTCGTCGCCACGGTTCTCTCGGCGGTCGAGGGAGTCAAGAACACGCCGATGCAGTCCTCGTTCTGCGCGGCGGATCTGGAGCAGATCGCGAAGTCGTGGTGCAACGCGACGAGCGACAAGCGCAATCGGGCGATTGAGGAGGCGCACTCCGCGAAGGACTCCGCAGACATGACGACGGAGGAGAACCGCCTCGCGCACTCGCTCCGCACCGTCATGGCGGACAACATGGACGAACTGCACTCTGCTATGTGCCGCCTCGCGAGCGCGTTTCAGCGGATCGCGGCGAACAACCGCCGCTATGCGCGAGACGAAGAGAATGCGCGAGTCGAGGCGAAGATCGCGAAGGAGGACCAGAAGTGAAGATCAAGACCCCCAACGACATCAAGACCGCCGTCCGCGCCGCCCTTGTCCTGCAAGGGCGGTCGCGGCACTCCCTAGTGCAGCAGGGCATCGCGAGCCGCGTCTGGACGCGGCACACGGGCGAGTGCCTGCTCGCCGACGACGCGACGCACATGGGGCAGCGCGTGCCGACGATCGTCAACGCGCTCGCGCTCCTCGACCTCGCGGGTCTGGAACTGGTCGTTCGCGAAAAAACTCGGAATCCCCTCAAGGACGCTTGACCCCATTGCCGATGAGGGTATAGTCCTCGCATCGGGCAGGTCGCCCGAGCCG
>Ga0099850_1001143_pt1 | contig 12386 bp, 16 predicted proteins | sample CB_VirMetaG_5_FD_79182 | JGI IMG/M metagenome (GOLD analysis project Ga0099850, IMG submission 79182) | Freshwater to marine saline gradient viral communities from Chesapeake Bay - CB_1508_1D Viral MetaG | ecosystem: Environmental > Aquatic > Marine > Coastal | place: USA: Chesapeake Bay... | reverse complement strand
GACTCTACAAATACATTTGATCATGTTATCGATTGCCTTGTAGATATTTGTAGTCACACAGAGATGCAAGCACATCAATGTGCGTTAATCACACATAATAACGGACAATGCTCTATATTTGTAGACACAGAAAGTGAATGTGAATTAATTTATAGTTTACTACTCAAAAATAAATTATCAGTTACAATGAACAAGTATAAAAAGAAATAAAATGCTTAGATGGTTACGAAAGATTAGAATAGGCATACTACATGCTGCATATCACCGCAACATGAAACTTGCAGAACAAGCAAGAAAAAAACAAGACATTGTTGCATTTAAAAAATATGTATATCGAGCAGAGGATGCTTGGAAAAAACTAATACTAACAAAACAAAAATTAAAAATTGATGGGTAAAAAATCAGCACATAGCGGAGAATCTCCAAAAGACAGATCCATAAACATAATGGACAAGTTCATAACCAGAAACATAAATCGAGAACGAAACAATCCGATTAAAACTGGCAGAAGGAAAGATCCTAACATTCCAGTTAATCTTTGGCCTCTAAAAGATCAAATTGAATATTGGGCATCTCGTACTGATGCGGATCGTTTTGATGAACAGTATCCGGTATACTCTTATTGGATAACTGAAGTGCAAAAAAAGAGTGGTGTATATCCAACTACATTTACTGACTTTACTAAAAAATTGAAACCGCAGTTGCAAGAAATGTTTGCGAGTAAGACATCAGTTAGAGACGCCGTGTCTGAACTCAGAAAGCATGGTGTTTATTAATGAGTGAATACAAATATATTTATGGGCTTGGTCGGTCTTCGTTAAACATACCTGAAAGTGAAATTAGGTATGCAATGGAGAACACCAAATCTAATGCAGAAGCAGCTCGGTTTCTCAAAGTATCATTCACATCATACAAGAAGTATGCAAAAATGTATACAGACCGCGAAAGCGGTAAGACACTGTATGAGTTACATAAAAATCAGTTCGGAGTAGGGATACCTAAAAACATTGCTCGAGCAAGCAAAGGTGTTTATAGCATAGACAAAATATTGCAAGGAGAACATCCTAATTATCCATCATGGAAGCTTCGCAATCGACTTTTAGCTCTTGCAATACTTCCAGAGCAATGTGCAAGTTGCGGATATGAAGAACGCAGAGTTACTGATGACACAGTGCCACTCTTATTAGATCACATAGATGGAGACGATACAAATCATCGCATAGAAAATTTACAGATGCTATGCCTCAACTGTTACTATCAACAAACAGGAAATCCATTTAAACAAGACAAAGAAACATATTGGAACTATAATTTATTGGATTGATATTTATATAATATATGGTATCGATGAAACAACTTGTGGTTGAAGGACGATATGATAGCTTAGTAACAAGGTTATCTAACAAGTTGTTAGGCGTCATTAAAGACAGCTACTCTGCTACTCAACATGAAAACGGATTATTTGCTGGAGAAAAAATATTTTACCCGAAATCAGAATCAGCACCAGATATAGAAGCAGCGGATGAGACAGGATCTGAACTTCAGAAACACATATACTTCGAAGAAATTGAGGCACCTGACATTCCTTTAGAATTTTATCTAACACTCAAAGTGCAATGGATTGACGGATATAACAGTTATCATTATGGTGCAGATGCTTACAATGAAACATCTAGACTATCACATAATGCAGCTGATCCTCCACTTATAGAAGTTAGATTCATGTTGGACTCGGCACAATATCCAAACGTGTTATCCAAAGTTGCAATGGATCTACGAGATGCATTACGTCATGAAATAGAACACATAACACAGAGCGGATGGAATGTAAAGCCAGGAAAGTACTTGCAAGGAGATCAAGCCCGGCGCAACAAAATACAAACTGGTGAATTACCAACATACAAGTACTGGTTGCTTCCTAAAGAACAAACCGCAATGATACATGGATTGTATTTACAGGCCAAAAAGGAACGAGTACCATTTTCACACAAAGTAAATATTTATTTAAGTAAGTGGGTAGACAATGGAACTATAACCACAGAACAACGAGATGAAATACTAGCAGCTTGGCGCCAACAGTTACCTAAGCTGGGAATTAGACAAGAATTATGAGCAAAACAAGATTAGATAAAAAGTGTTGGGATGGTTATAAAATTGGAAAACCAGCAACAAAAATGAAAGGGGATACCAGGGTGAATAACTGTATACCAGAATCAAAACCTATTAATGAAATGACAATGTGTGAAGCATGTGCTAAAGCAATGCTCGAAGACATTCGAGACGGCGTAATTAAATCAGAGCTAACTGAAGCAGAATATCGAGGACGCAAAGTAACTTTGAACAAGCCAATGCGAGGAGATGTAAAAAAGTTTAAAGTTTATGTTCGCGATCCTAAAACAGGTAACATTAAAAAAGTTAATTTTGGACACGGAGGTACCTCTGCTAAACGAGCTGGACAAAAAACTATGCGAATTCGAAAAAGTAATCCTAAAGCTCGTAAATCATTCAGAGCACGCCATAACTGCGACAATCCAGGACCTAAGACAAAAGCAAGGTATTGGTCGTGTAAAAAGTGGTAAATACTAAGTTATACTGCTAGTTTACTAATTAGATAACCCAGAATATCAGATTACCTGCAAGTTTATTAGAAGTTCTATATATTTATTTATATACATTTTAATAAAGGCCAGTAATCATGAAAAAATTAATCACAACAATTCTATTGTTATGTAGTTTATATGCTACATCGCAAACTGAAACATTACTATACTACGATCGCATAGAGAGTGGTAACTGGGCAGGAGGTTGGTGGACACCAGCTGCAACTGCTACAACATCAACGCTTTACAGCACATCAGGCACAACTAGTGCAGTATTGCACGGAACAGGAAACAACACCTACGAAGCGGATTGGTATGTCTTACCAAACATATCAGGTTTAGATCCAAACAAAAAACATAAATTAAAGTTTAGATTAGCTTCCTACCAAAACGCTATTGAAAGTTCAACAGCTGGAGGTGTAGATGGATCAGATTATATCAATGTTCAATACTCTACGGATGGGGGAACCAACTACACTACTGAATTGACTGTTAGTGGTTGGTCAAGTGCGTATTGGGATTACAATAACACTACACTAAGTGTTACTGCAGACGGAACAAACCAAACCTATGGACCCATCTCCGGAGGAAACAACACTGCATCAGGATATGGTGTTTCTGTAATCGAATTAACGATACCTGCAGGAGTAACGCAATTAGCTTTTGACATATATGCTACTGCTAACCGACCTGGAGAAGAGTGGTGGTTTGATGATTTTGAATTGTATGAAGTAGATTTAGAACCAGGTGATAATCCTGATATTGCATTACCACTGACTGTGAATGATGCTGCGGGATATGTAACATATTCAAATGTCGGAATGACAACTACAACCGGAGAAGTAGATCCAGGATGTGCGTTGTTTACAGAAAATGATATTTGGTTTTATGTTGATGTCCCAGCCGGAATTACACTCATTGAATTTGACACACAAACCGGAAGTATTACTGATGCCGGAATGGCAATCTATCGAGGTACAATAGGTTCATTAACTTTAATAGAATGTGATGACGATGATGCATTAGACGGATTGATGCCTTACATATATCGAGACGACTTGACACCAGGTGAAAGAATCTATATTCGGGTGTGGGAATATGGTGGAGGAACTACAGGAACATTTAACATATGGTTGTCTACTCCTCAGGCACTACCAGTTGAATTAACTAAATTCGAAGGAACAGCTGTTGATAATGATAACTTGCTAACTTGGGAAACTGCTTCGGAATCTAATTCAGATCGTTTTGAAATTGAATGGAGTACAGATGCAGAGTTTTGGAGAACTATTGGTGATGTAAAAGCAGCAGGTAACTCTAATAGCAAACAAGAATATCACTTTATTCATTCAAATCATCATAACTCGATAAACTATTACAGATTGGTTCAGATTGATATAGACGGAAAGTCTGAAATTTATGGACCGGTGGTTATTGATAATACAAAATCTGAAAAACGTGTTATCAAGTATATTAATTTAGCGGGACAGGAAGTGAATCCTTTAACTACGACTGGCCTTGTATTAATAGTATTCGAAGACGGATCGGTTACAAAAATGATCCGATAACTAGAATCCTTATCCCGTGCATGAAGGTGAGCGCTAATATGGTTAGCGCTCCCATCATTTTCAAATCCTCTGTTTTGGCCTTGCGATTTGTATTTTTCATTTTATTGGAATCTTGTTAAGTAACAAATTAAATTGCCAGTAACCTTATATACTTCTAACATATCTGTTAATGGATCATATACAAAGTATATTTGATGTCCTTTGATGTTTGTATGTAGCCTACCTGTTGCCTCATCATACTTAGCACCAACTTTCTTTTTAGGTTTTTCGGTTCTGGTAATGACCAAGTAATTTGCATGGTCTGTTCCTGATATTTTGATTCTTGCTACTGAGTTATTATTGAATGCTACTGCGGTAGTCGTTTCCCATTTACCTACAAAATTTGAGCTTTGTGCCCACACTTTGCTAGTTAATACCACGATTGATAATAAAAATGCGATTGATAATATTGCTTTCATTTTGTTTATTTTTCTTTTATAATACTTTATTATTTTACAATTTTAGTTACTTGTCCATTATCTACTACTAGATACATTCCTGATGGTGCATTGCTTAGATTGATTTGCTTGCCATTCATATCATATACTGCTAGCGCTCCTGCGTATGCCAATTTAATGGTTGTGGTAGTGTTATTAGCTTTGCCTGGTTTGTCTTGTACATTGCCGTGACCATTACCATGTCCTTGTCCTGGATTGGAAGGATCAACCCCATCTTCATCATTACCATGGCCATTGTTTCCATCATCTACTACTTCAGTCATTTTTAAAGCTGCAGCTACTGCATTAGCTGAATTCAATCTACCAGCTCCAATTTTACCTACATAGTCTGGATTCAATTCATCGATGTTTGTTGCTGTCATTCTCAATAAAGAATCTATTTCTGCATTTGTGATATTTGGATTAGCAGCTAACATCAATCCTATAGTTCCTGTTACATATGGAGCAGCAAATGAAGTACCCGATGATACTGTGTATTCGCCTGGTGCACCTGTTAATGGAACATCATGTCCGGGAGCACATAAATCTACCGATGAATTTGTTTGATGTCTTGTTGAAGGATCTCCAATTACTTTTTCAATATTATCTTGAGCTCCAACACTTGTTACTGCAAATACATGCTCATATGCTGCAGGATAAGCTAAATTGTCAGGCCCGCCACAAGTAGAACCATTTCCTGCAGCAGCAACGATAAATGTACCGTTATTATATACTTCAGTAAGTGCATTTTGAACATATGGATTAAAATTACAACTAGAAGCCCAACTCACGTTAATCACTCGAGCACCTGCATAAGATGCTGCTAATACTTCATTGTAATTCATTCGGTACAATGAAAGTGAACTATTATATCCAATTGAAGATAATCCAATTCCATTGTCAGTATTACCAGCTGCTATCGTCGCCACAGCCGTTCCATGGTTTTTTGGCAGTGTATTTGATTCATTATAATAAGTCACCTTTCCTGTTAATTCTTCATGGTTAACATAAAAATTCATGTCCGATATAGCAATGTTTACGTCTGCGTTACCTGTTGAAGCATTCCACGCTCCTGGAGCATTAATTAAATCTAAAGCCCAATTCTCAGAAAATGTTGCCGTGTAATCATTTGGTTGTTCCAATGTTTCATATGTTGGACCATAAACAATTCCTGAGAGGCCTGGTACTTTATGCATTGCTGCATACAAATCAACAACATCACAGTCAGCTTCAATTTGATATACATTTTGAAGATCTTGGTTTCTTGAGTTAGATAGAGGCTTAGTTATTTTTACATTCATTTCTTGTGTGAAATGTGTAAACTCTACAGAGTGAACCACCTCTGCAATGTTTTGACTTTTAGCCCAAATGTTTGCTTGTGCAAATGCTGCTATGTTTAGAAAAGCTGCTACTGATGTTACAAATAATTTTTTCATGTTTTTGTTTTTTTATTTTTAGTTAATAACCTTTTTGCTTACACTTATAATAATTGATTTTTACCTTGAAATACGTGATTTTTGCAGGTAGCTTTCGGCACTTTCTAGGTTACTATTTACATGTATCTAATAGTTTTCATGGAGAAGCTTCTAATGTGCAGAAACCAAACGGACTTATATATATAATAAAGAGGTGTTACATGGGCTTGTCGCAAAATAGTTTTAGAATATTTTCATTGGCGACTGCGTATATATGTCCACTCATTATATTGATATGTTTCCCTAGACATGATAGTTTGAGTTTATACTGGGAGTCAAGGGCAGTACCTGTTTTTATATTCTTAACAGCCATTACATCATATTTCATGTTCAGTATACCTAAATGGAATTATCCAGCAGCAGCCTTGTTACTGCTAACTGCGTTTCCCAGTTACATGTATCCCATTATTCATGATGTATTAGCTGTTTTGTTTTTTGCCTTGTGCGGAATACTGATTGCGTTAAATAACCGTTTCCGTTGGTTAGCACTAATTTACTTATTCGGTGTTCTAATTGCTTTGAAAGATATTTTAATTGGGGAGATCATCGGTATTTATGTTATAACCACCTTCCATGCACTTACATTCTATAAAGTTCAAAAAATATTTAAAGAAAAACAAGAAATTTCTAAGAAAATGGTTGGATAATTGAATTTTTTTGCTTATATTTATAGTATAAATTATTTAATTAGCAGTTATGAAAAAGAAAATTTTTGGAATCACAAAGAATGTTAGCAGTGTAAGCAATGAACTTATAGTCGAAGAAATTGGTACAGGCAAAGACATTACTAATTTATTTAGACCTGATATGATTCGGTTAGCAAACGAAAACAGCCAGGCATTAGAATTTAATCAAGAGACAAATAGAGGTAAGCGTATTGAGTTATCAGATATTCCAGCAGAAACACCTGCAGCTCCTAAGGCAGCACCAGTAGATAGCGATCCAGTTATTGCATTTATTAAGAATGCTCCATCAATCAAACCTAGCAACTTAGAAATGTCTGATACTAAATGGAAGTATCTTGTTAGATCAGCAGTTCGTGGCAAGAACATCATGATGGTAGGGCCTGCAGGTTGTGGTAAGACTCAGGCAGCAAAGAGTTTACCGGAGGCAACTAATCGTCCATTCTTTTATTTTAACTTGGGTGCAACGCAAGATCCTAGAGCTACCTTAATTGGTAACACTCATTTCAAAGATGGAGCAACAGTGTTTGATAAGTCTCCGTTTGTTAAGGCATTAGAAACTAAAAATTCTATCATATTGTTAGACGAATTATCCAGAGCACATCCTGAAGCATGGAACATCTTGATGACAGTGTTGGATGAAGGACAAAGATACCTGAGATTGGATGAGTCGTTTGATGCTCCTGTTATCAAAGTAGCCGAAGGTGTTTCATTCATAGCAACAGCTAACATTGGTAGTGAGTATACTTCGACACGTGTATTGGATCGTGCATTAATGGATCGATTCGAGATTATTGAAGTAGACATTCTGTCTATGGAGCAGGAGATATCGCTTCTGAGCAAAAGATTTCCGACACTCGACTTGGATCTTGTTAATGCAGTAGCAGATATTGCAAATGCTACCCGATCCGAATGGAGAAATGAAGATGGCAAACTAAACACCATGATATCCACTCGTATGACGGTTAGATTGTGTGATTTGTTATCAGATGGATTTGATTTAGGAGAAGCATCCGAAGTAGCAATTCTTCCTTTCTTTGATGCATCGGGTGGTGCGGATTCTGAAAGGACTTTTGTTAAGCAGATTATACAAAAGCATATGGCAACAGCCGAACAAGATATTTTCAATACAGCACCAGAAGACAATACGGCTGCATTATAAGATTTTTTTCATAGCTCGAAAAGGGGTGGTCATCAACCGGCTGCCCTTTTTTTTACAACATTTCTGTTCAAACGGTTGGACTTTACAATTATTTTCCTTATATTTATAATATATAAAAATTAAGAGTTATGGCATTCGAAAGATTTTCTTCAAGCGCATCATCATTTTGGTTAGGTAATGATTTTGACACTAATTTCAAAACAGGTGATAGCGTTGATTACACTAAATTAGCAGCAGCACAGCGCGCAATTGCAAACTTTGTTAACATTGTTACCGGCAAAAACATACCGGTAGAGTTTCAAAGCACTGATTCTAGTTACACTGATGGCAAGAAAGTTGTTATTGGTACAAAGCTAGACGGAGCAGACTTTGATCCTGCGGTTGGGTTAGCATTGCATGAAGGCTCACACATTGCACACACAGATTTCAAATCATTGAAAAACTTTTCCGCTACGGTTAGAATGCATGGTGTTGATCCTGATATGAACATGACCGAGTCAGACGAAATGATTATCAAAGATTTGTTGAATTGGATTGAAGATCGAAGAATTGATTATATTATTTACAAAACAGCTCCTGGGTATCGTCCTTACTATGAAGCAATGTATGACAAGTACTTCAATAACAGTGTGATTGACAGAGCTTTAAGAGACGGTGTTAAGTCTAATGAGACACTTGACGACTATTTCTTTCACATCATTAACTTTACTAACCCTAATCGTAACTTGGATCAGTTAGAGTTACTAAGAGACATATGGAACCTGATTGATTTAAAAAACATATCCAGATTGACATCTACTAATGACTGTCTAAGTGTTGCGTGTGAGATATATAAAAAACTTAAAAAACATATCAACGAACAACAAGTTCAAAGTCAGCCTAATCCTAATCAGCAAAATGCAGAACAAGGAGATGGTGGAAGCGAAACAGATTCTTCGGTAGATTCATCAATCGATGACACATCGAATACAAGTGAAGTAGATGATGACAGTAACAATACATTAAGTGCCCGACAGCAAAAGATGCTTGACAAAGCAATGCAAGAGCAAAGAGATTTTCTTAATGGTGAGCAAAAGAAACGAGGTAAACTATCAAAAGTCCAAGCACAGACAATCAAATCAATACAAGAAGCAGGCACAGAGATTGTTCCAGTAAAAGTTGGTAACACTATTATAGATACCGTTGTCATTAACAAATTAACTAGCGGAATCATTGACAGTTTTCCAGAATTATTTGCCCACCGGAACCAAGCTAAAGGTAATCAAGCGACTATACTTGAAGGTATTCGATTAGGTAAAATGTTAGGAAGAAAATTGCAATTACGTAATGAAGATCGTAGCCTCAAGACTACTAGACTGCAAACAGGTAAGATTGATAGAAGATTGATATCCGAGTTGGGATATGGTAATGTAGGAGTATTTCATAAAATTGTAACGGATCGATACAAGGATTATACAATTCACATATCAATTGATGCATCTGGATCAATGTGGGGAGAAAAATTCCGTAACGCATTGATATCAGCCGTTGCAATTGCTCAGGCAGCATCCATGACGACAGGTATCCGAGTGCAAATATCCGTAAGAGGCACTGCTAATATTGGTAGTAAGACAGAAAAATCAGTTACTATAGTAGCATATGATTCAGCTCGAGATAAAATATCTAAAATCAGAAACTTGTTTGGATATTTATGCACATTCGGATGCACACCAGAAGGAGTTGCATTTAAGAGTATAGAAAAACAAATTTTGCATGCTGCAAAAGGCACCGAGTGTATTTTTATTAATTACTCAGACGGTTACCCAACCAGTATGTCTGGAATGTATGCCGATCCGGTTGAATACACCCGTCGTGTTATCAATGGGTTCAAAGAAATTGGTATATCAGTTATATCATATTTCATAACTAATTATAATAACGATTTGACCACGTTTAGAAGAATGTACGGATCAGATGCCGTTAACATTAATCCATGCAACATGACAGAAGTATCAAAGTCAATGAATAAAAAATTCTTAGAACTATCAAAATAATGAATACACACAGAGAACAAAAAAATGGACGGGTGGTTATGCTACCCGTTTATGTTAGCAATCATATTACAGATGAAATGATTGAATTGTTTATACAGAGTGGAGAAGCGTTAACTGTTAACGCCGGCTACATATCAGAACAAGTAGTATTGCCTTACTTAGAAGACCACTTCGGAACCAAAGGTATCGTAGCAAACGCAGATGGGTACGATCATTTATTTGATAATGGTGTTCGCAATGAACATAAAAAACTAGCAATCAGAAAGACATCAGCAGCTGCAAAAAACATAGGAGAAAACAAGCAAGGCAAATGTGATACAATATCATTTCATCATGCAGCAGACAATTCAATCTATGTTATTAAGTCCGATACGTTTTATGATCACGCAATACTTAACTATGATAAAACAGGTAACTGTTATGATGTAAACTTTTACGCAGATATGAAACTCGAAGGTAAAGGTAAACGTATTGGTTGTAATGCATGGAAGAATACGCAAATGCTGTTAACACACGCAACAAGGATATCACTATGAAACAAGTATACAAACACAATGGAAATGCTTATGTAATATTGGATAAGCGAACAATACGACACTTCTGTGAATCAATAGCAGACACTCCAAATATGGAGTATGTGCAGCTCTACATGAAATGGCAAGGAGCTGATCATGTATTACGTACAGAATCGCACTTTTTATTCTGCGAAACGATACAAGATGCCGAGCTTGTACCTTAATTAATTCTTATCCAACAATTAATATTAACTTAATATAAAACCTCGTTACAAGCACAGAAAGTGCGGTATTTATTGTTAAAAAGGTTAATATGAAATATGTATTTGTTACAGTTGCATTGTTATTAGCAACTAGCTGTACAAAAAAAGGATGTACCGATCCTACTGCAATCAATTATAATTCTCAAGCTGTTTCAGATGATGGAACATGCAATTATGAAGTCAATGAAAATCTGTTAACAGGCACCATAGGTACCGACAAAATACTAACTGCAGACAAAGTATGGACATTGCGAGGCAGAGTTACTGTAACATCAGGAACAACTCTTACAATTGAGCCAGGAACAATCATTAAGGCAGAAGCAGGAACGGGAGCAAATGCATCTTGTTTGTTAGTTGCACGTGGTGCTAAATTATATGCACAGGGAACATACAATCAACCTATCATATTCACATCAACAGCAGACGACATTCAACCAGGACAGCGACGTGGATCGTCACTTAATTCTGGTATAAACGGTTTATGGGGCGGAGTAATTGTGTGTGGCAATGCTCCTATATCTGCAGATGCCGAATCAGTGCAGATTGAAGGGATTCCAGCATCAGACCAAAACGGATTGTATGGTGGCAATGATGTTGCAGATAATTCAGGTATTTTGAACTATGTATCGATCCGGCACGGTGGTGCAAACATTGGCGAAGGCAATGAGATAAACGGATTAACTCTAGGTGGAGTCGGTTCAGGAACAGTTATCGACAACATTGAAATTGTTGCTAACCAAGATGACGGGATAGAATGTTTCGGTGGAACTGTTGATGTGTCTAACATATTGGTATGGGGTGTTGGTGATGATGCTATTGATATTGATCAAGCATACAGTGGAACCATACATAATGCAATAGTAATACCAACTGCTATAACAGATCACGCACTAGAGATTGATGGTGGAGAAGGCGCCTGGAATGCAGCATTCAGTGTTACCAATTGTGAAGTAATATCAACACTTGCTCAGGCTCATTTCCGTGCAGGAGCTGAAGGATATGTTTCTTTGTATGGCAATGTGAATGTAGAAGCAGATGCTGGTACGGCAGTGGTGGTTGATACACTAGGTGTAGGGGTTGATTATAGCACATTTAACTGGATGTATTATTTCAATTGATATTTTGGTTTTTTTGAAATTTTTCTTATTATAAGAATAAAATGATAGGAGTTATACTTTTTATGTGGGGCGTAGCAATTGCATTGTTGGCTTCATGGACATTTCAATATTTTCTATTCAACAAAAAAGATGATGATGAAAAGAATGATTAGAGGAATCAAAGCACTCCATGTAGCATTTGTTATCATTCCGATAGCTACACTATGGATAGCACTTGAAGAGGTATGGGATTGGACAATTGGTTCTAGAATACGAAATAAATCAAAATAAAGATGAACAATCTAGATAAACAATACACAGAACTACTCCAGTACATCCTAGACAATGGAGTAACAAAACAAACCCGTAATGGAGAAACGATCTCTGTATTTGGAAGACAAATTAGACATAAAATGTCAGAAGGTTTTCCTTTGCTCACAACCAAAAAAATGTATTGGAAAGGAATTGTAACAGAATTGTTATGGTTTTTACGTGGTGATACAAACATTAAATTCCT
>Ga0099850_1001141_pt1 | contig 12399 bp, 21 predicted proteins | sample CB_VirMetaG_5_FD_79182 | JGI IMG/M metagenome (GOLD analysis project Ga0099850, IMG submission 79182) | Freshwater to marine saline gradient viral communities from Chesapeake Bay - CB_1508_1D Viral MetaG | ecosystem: Environmental > Aquatic > Marine > Coastal | place: USA: Chesapeake Bay... | reverse complement strand
CCAAGTGCTATCTTTTAGTGATAGTCCTCTAAACTTTATTGCCCTCATTGCTCCAATAGTTTACGAAGATAATCATTTGCAAACGCTAACCGTTCGCGGAGTTGTTCTTGCATCTCAAGGTCTTGCTCAACTCGTATCTCAATCAGTTTGAAGCGTTCATCTTTAATGCGTGGGTCGAATCAAATAAACCGACAGGCTAAGGCTCCAGTTGCTAGCATTTGCCCTTGCATCTGCCACATATACTTCGGGTCGATGTAACCCTCGAAAGCGGTCTTGAGATGGTTCGCGGTGTTGTACGGGCACTTGATTTCTATCAGTTCGCCATCTACCATGCCATCAGGACTTCCCCCTGAGTATTCGTTTATCTCAACGAACGGCATTTCCTCAATGGTTACGCATCTGAGTTCTGAGTAGTAAGCCTTGCATATCGGCTCGTATTCGTTACCCCAGTCTAACGCAGCCCCAAAGATTTCCTTGCGTTCACCCGTTAGAATTTCCGCAGCCTTCTCATAGATGTATGAAATAGCTGTCTGTCCAAGCACTTCGTCTTTCTTTCGCCCGTTGGTCATAAGGTCGCCAAAGCGGGAAGCTGTGAACTTCCCTAACCTTTGTGCATACCATTCTTCCGAGCGTTGCTCTGAGCTGCTTATTGCTTCGTACATCATCTCTTCCATCTTACGCTCGTTTAAAGTCATCAGATTCATCCTCGCCGAAAACGCCAACTTCGTAAAGTCCTGAAAGTTTCAGAACCACCCTTGATAGTGCGCGTTTCTCAGCCATTGCAACTGGGTACTTTTGCCGCGTGTTGTCAGGCGCAGACTCTCCGAATGTTTCCATCATTACAGGCAAACCATCAGGTCGTGCCATCTCGCCAGTAGCTTTGATAACTACGTGCTTCAGGTCATCGGATAAGCTGACCACATCGTAGGTAACTCGGATGCCCTTGTGCGCTTGGATGCGCTCGATACCTTGTCTGGTTATAATAACGAACCCTTGCGGTGATTTAAAGAAGTGGTCTTTCGTTAGACCGTTCTCTTTTGCGAGGTGTTGCAACCTCTCTTTCTGTGTTTCATTCATTGTTCTGATTTTTATTAAAGTTACGAATTAAGTGTTTGAATATCAACCGAATTATGCTCTTCGTCATATATTCGAATGAAGGTGTACTTGCCTGACTTGATTGGTTCAGCTTGGGCAAACTTGACCAGCTTCCAAAATATCCACGAATCAACGTGCGTGGTTCCCGCGTCAACTGGAGCGGTGCGTAGGTCGGTAATTGCCTTTCGAGCAACCAACCGAATGAAGGCTGGTATCTGCTCGTTGGACATTGTAAGTTCGAATTGTAAATGGTTCATAGCTGCTCGTTCATCCAGTTTAAAATTACTTCTGCATCTTCCTCTTCGAAGTCGTGATCAGCATCAAATAGAGTTGCCAATGTATCTTGGCTAACCGCTTCCGCCATCAAGTGGTTATCGGGTTTGGTTTGGATGTAAGCACAAACGCTACCATCTCTATACGCTCCGATGAAAAGAGACCCTTCCGAAACTGAACAGCAATCAATGCCTTGTTCGATTACTTCCAACTTTTCATCGTTGTATAACTTGTTCCAAGCTCTTACTACTTCTACATTGTTCATTTTGTTTTGTTTTTAGTGGTTTAACCGTTAATGATGCACCAAATATAAAACAATTGTTTTGAATATTCACAATAGTTAGGGCAAAAAAAGTGAAAATATTTTTCGTTTGACCTCAATTCTGCTTGAAATGGGCGTTCATTATAGCCTCTTGGTTCATCTCTATCTCCTTGTACATCTCTTCTGCGTTGACCGCAGCATCGAAGATAACGTCTTGCGTGTCGATAATTGCCCGTACAGCGTAAAGAAGATAGACCAACACCCCCATAACGAAAAGAACAAGAAACAGAATAGCGGTCAAAAGAAAGGTTATCATCTTATTTTTCCGTTTATGATGCGGAGGTTGTCTACCTCGAAGTCTCCACCCTCTGAAATCTGCACAAAAGCGAAGCCATGATTCCACTTGTTGATGGGCATATACATCGGGTTCATTTCGCAAAGACACCCAGTTGACCATGTGGTTACAATCTTGCCTTCTAAGTTGTTCTCGGTGTGCTCACTTGTTTGGTGGTTGTGCCCACAGATAACGGACGCTTTGGCTCTCATGTAATACCCTCTCGCTGGGTTGACCGGGCTAAACACCGACCGCCCGAACTCATGTCCGTGTAAGATGTTCAGCTTGCCAGCTTTGATAATTCGCTTGTCTTGAATAAGTGTAACCCCGTACTCTCCGAACTTCAGCAAAGTGTCAAGTGTGAACTCTGAAGTACCAAGTAACTCAGGTGCTTTGGTTCTTAAGTAAGCCTCGTATCGTTCCTCGTGGTTGCCCAATTTGAAATAGATAGGACAGTCAAGCTCACGTTTCAAAATACCAAGCAGTTGCCTACAGGCTTCAAGTTCAGCCGCGAAGCCTCGTTTTCGTGGGTCTTTTTCGTATCGGCTCAAAGCGTAACAGTCCAACGTGTCTCCGTTCAAAACTACAGCGTTGACATTCTTCTCTTTGCCGTATTCGATAGCTTTCGTGAGTGCTTGGATATTGTGGTAAGGGACATGAATGTCTGACAGTAAAAGGATGCGATTGTTGCCTTCAGGAAGAACGAACGGCTCCCACTCTTCCTCATCTGATTCAGGTAGCCCGAACGGGTTAGCAACTCCCAATGCTTTTGCGTGTTGCGCCTTCTCTGTTAATAGGTCAGAACCCTCACGTACCTTCCTGTTCTTTGTCCCGTGTTGACCTCTGTAATAACGTATCAAATCACGAACACCTTGCACATCTTTAAACACCTCCACGTTGTCTTTATAGATCAAACGTGCAAGCGTTAAACTCGGAAGCGTTCCCCACTCAGGATGTTCCAAATACTCTTTTACGATTTCACCTTTCATCTGTGTTGTGCCATTATTCGTTCGCGGTAAAACTTCGGGTCGATTTCCCTTATCTGTTTAGCCAGTTCCATCCATTTACGTTTAGCTTCTTCTCGCTCTTCGGCTGTGGAATCTGTCCCTAAGTTAGCTTGGATTGTTGCGTTCTGCTGGAGTAGTTCATCTATCTGTTCTCGAACTTCAGCGTCTTGGTAATAGTAGTAATTCATCTACTGATTATGTTTCGACCAATGCCAACACCTACATAGTGCTGACCATTATAGCCGTAGTTTGCGCTAAGGTAGGTTTTTTTTATAGACCCATGCAAACCGACCCCGAACATTGGGGCATACTGACTTTCAAAATCAGAAATCAACCCCACGTTACCATGTACTCCAAGTGCAAATTTTGCACCTACCACTTTAGGCGTGTAATCAATGCGAAGATTTTCTGTGATGTTCTGATAGTTCTGCCACCTTACCCGGACATCATTGACCGTAGTGTCATAACAGTTGACCTCAGTTAGCCATGCTTCGACTATCTTAACCGTGTCTACCTTTAACAATGTGTCTAAACGAGTAACTATCTTTTCTGAATAGATGGTATCGTGTCGCGTTACTATTTGCTTAGAAACAAAACGAACGGTGTCTGTTCGCCAACGGTCAACATATTTCGTTGTGTGGATTGGTTTCTCAATGGTAATAACATCAGGTTCACCTCCGCAACCTTGCCAAGCCACAATAACGCCCAGCAAGAAAGCCAAAATGTAGGGCGTGTAGACCTTTGCTAAATGTATTGCGATGTCCCTTCCCAAAGTTCGATTTCTGCTTCTCTTCTACGAACCAATCCTTTCAGAACCTTGCCGCCTCCTTTGTTCCATCTGCGGAATTGTTCGGGTATTCTTGGAAAGTCAGGATTTGAATTTAACCAAGCCAGCAGAGTTGAGTTTGAAAAGTTGCCGATGCCTACGTTGTAAGTGAAGGAGATTAAAGCGGCTAACTTATGCGCTGGAAGTTTGACCTCAACTACGTTCTTTACTTGCTTCTCTACGGTTTTAATTGTATCGAGTAGCATCTTCTCAGCTTCCTTCTTGTCGATTTCGGGGTCGTCCATTGTAACGCGCTCTCCGTTCAGGTACATGGTATTACCGTAACCGATTGTCGGAATGTTTGCAGGGCACAGATAAGGCTTTGAAGAGTAACCCTCAAAATCCTTTATTACCTCTGCGGCTAACTTTGCCGCGCTTGGTCTTTTTGTCTTCGCAGTTTGTTCCATCTTTGCAGTCACATTCTTTTGGTGCAATAGCGCACCACTTTACATCTTGCAACGGTTTTCTTTGAGTTCTGAGCGCATTTCAGTCAACGCCTTCGTGTTCTCCGATATTACGTCGCTGAACTTGTCAACGTGTTGGTTGTTAGCATCTTGCCATTCCTTCCTTTCCTCACGGTGAATGTCGGTCAGCTTGTTCAAGTAGTAAACCAACACCGCAAGAAAGATTCCAGCTATTCCGTAGTTGGCAAGTGATTCAATGATTGCGTCCATTTTTATGGCTCTTCAGTTTCCAACGATTCCAACCAATCAAGATATTCCTGTGGCGGATTATCATGCCAATTCCACCCATCGACAGGATACTGCCAATCTTCATGATTGGCTTCATTCATTTCGGTGTTATCTGGAAGAATTACTTTCAACCCTCTAACCCATCCGTGTACTCCGTGATCTTTGTAATACATTAGTCTACTACTGTCCAGTTTTTGTTTGTCGCTATTGTCGTATCCCATGCACCGCTTGCGGGATTTCCACTTGTTGTCAAAGTCTGACCCGTTCCATCTCCTAAGTTGTTCGCGTACTCTTCCATCGCGTCAACATCAAGTAAATTATTGGCTACTGAATGCGTTACCGTTGCACCTGTTGCTAAAATTCTCGCAACGCTGCCATTGGTTGTTTCAATCCAAAAAGATAGATTGGTAGCGTTACTTAAATCAATAGCTGGGATAATTTTAATACCATCAGAACGGTATACGCTTTGATAATTTGTTACAGTTCCACCAACAGCTGGCGGGTTTTGAATGCCTGAATTAAACAGAAAAGCAAAATAATTAGATGCCTGCGGTGGTGATGTCCAACTGATAGACTTCAAAGCATAAGTTTCAGCAAAAGCATACGTTTGCGATGAAACATTTGCCAATGATGTAAATGTTATGCTTTCTAAACTTTCAGCATTCCGCGCAAAATTATTTAGGTTGCTGAAGTTAACACCATCTATTTGAGACACTTCTATAAGGTTGACGCAATTCTGAAAAACAGAAGTTCCTGTGGTGGATGTTGAAAAATCCCAGTTTGAAAGTTTCTTTAATCCAGTCATATTTTGGAATAAGAAACCCTGATCTACAATGTTGTTTGAACCTTGAAAATCTATGATTTCCAAAAGGTCAGCTTCAACGGATGTGCTTCTAAATGTTGGCCTTGTAGACATGGAAGATGCCGCCCATTTAGCGTGTAGCCACGGATGTGTTGAGTTACTGCTTACATCGCTGTGCTGTTTCGCTAAATTGAATGTCGTAATGTTTCCACCACTTGTTGTTATTTTAACAACGCCTGTTTTATAACCTCGCGTTGTCAATGAACCTAATCCACCGCTTGCATAACTGACATTACTTTCTGCTGTTACACCACTTGCAATTCCCGTTTGCGTTGTGCCGTCAGCCCACTCAATAGACCATGTTCCGCTACTCACGTTAACACTTAACGCAACTCCATTGAAACCATCAAAAACAGCTTGAAGCAGGTATATTTCGTTATTGGAAGGTGTTGGCAACTCAAGCCAATCCGATGGCGGAACATAGCCACCCGATGGTGCTGGTGCAGCTGCACCGCCACTTGGTCTTGTTAGAATAGATGGCATAGCTTACTGATTGTAGATGATAACGCTTCCGCTTGACATGGTAATAGCCGTGATGGCATCGCCTGAAGGAACAACGATGTACGCCCCAGCCTTCAAGGTTGCGCCCGAAAGTCCAAAGGCGGCAAGGCTATCAACTCCATCCACTTCAAAGGTAGTGAACTCCGTATCTTCTTGTGCTATAATCGCGTAGCCTTTTAAACTCGTCAACGCTCCCGTTCCTGTGAGGAGTTTGCAGCCGCGTGTTCCTATTAGTTTCTGTGATTCAGTCATTTTAGTTTGGTATTTGACACTTGTTGTAGTCGTATGGTTGTGTTATAGATAAAACGCAAGAATGTCCGCTTACCTTGTCGTCAAATCGCTCGGTAAAAGGCTCAAGCGTTACACTCGTCTGAATGCTTAAGTCTGTGGTGTGAAGCTGCCGAAAGTACGCCACGAAGTCCAATAAAACTTGTATGGTGTCGCTCATAACTTCCTGTTCGTTTTCTTCTGCTGGAAGAACTCTGTCCATCGCTAAAAGTCGGATGTTGTAGGTCAATGTCCTTTCCGATAATACAACGCTCTCCTCGATAGCCCAAAGAACAAGGTAATCAAGCTCCTTTGGGTTGATTTCCCAAACGTCCCCCTGACCGTACTGCCTCACCTGCAGATGAGCTGCGGCTTGGTTCTCGATTAGGGTTAGTATTTCGTTGAGCGTGTACATATGCTTTTAGCTTCGCTTGATTTCGTCTACTTGCGTTTGTACTCATATTTGTCCTCTAAACTGATGAACTTCGGTCTACGTCCTAAGAACATTCCCGTTGTGTAGGTTCGTGTGTCAGGTTGGATAGTATCAAGACCATCGTCAGGGTTGGCGTAAGCTGGGTAATCCGATTCGTTTTCCAGCAAGAAAGTAACCAATCTTTCCGTGTACCATTCGGCTTTGTCCTTGTACCTCTTTGAGATGAAGTTGATTTCATCCAAAGAAGCGTTGGAACTGTTCTCGGAACTCTGTTGGTGTAGCCCCTTATTTAAGAACTTGTAGCTTATCGCGGTCGGTGCTTCTGCCTGAACCCAATAAAGTAAAGAAGGCTGAATGTAATCCTCCAAAAGTGTAAGGTTCGCAGCCGTTAACGTGGAGTTGGTTATCTGCGTCTTCAACTCATTGTAAAGAGTAGTCCCAATCTTGTGCTGGATATGGATATCCTGACACATCAAAACCACAGGTCGCAAGTACTTGAAGTCGATATTCTCATGGAGCAAAGTGTTGTCCTTGAGGAATGTTTCCGATATAAAGAGAACGTTAGCCATTACTTCTTAATTCGCATAAGTTTCTGTTCCCAGTAGTGGCGGCAATGGTACGATTTACCCCAAAAGCCACCGCCTCGCATCCATACGTTTCTGTTAGCTGAGACTCCTATGTCTTGGATTTCAGTTAGTGTCCAAGTTCTGTTCTCCTTGTCAACCAATTCTATCAGTTTCCTACAAAACTCTCGTGTGGTTGGAATGATGTCAGCTCCAGCAACACCCGGTCTTTTCGCGTAAACGTAACGAATAACGAACTCCTCCTCTACTGGTGGTATCTCTTCAAGCAACCGCTCACCTTCTTTGGTTACTTCTACGGCTCTTTGCGTAGAATCAAGCACCTCGTCTATTGCTATCTTAATTGCGTTCGCTTCGTTCAGTCTTTGAAGCCCAGCCATTACCCTCTCAATGGATAGTTGTAGCTGTTCTGCAATCGCAAGGAATGGAGTAGCTGGATTCTCTTTAAGTATGTTCAGGATAGCCGTGTCAAGTGGGTCGATTTCAGCGAACCAATACTTTCGGTTAAGTTCCTCGTGCAATCTTGCGGAGGTTTCGCTTTCAAAGTTCAGAGCCTTGCCATTTCCGACTGGTTCGTAGTCTGTCGAGCCGCAGTTCTTGAAGTACTCAATAAGGATAGCGTCCTCGTCTTGCTTCTCAAATACCGCTCGCATCTCTGCCGCCACGTTCTCAGGAATGACCTCGCCCGTAATGGTAGACCTCGCAATCTCAGGGCTGAATCCGTACAACTCAACAAGTACAGCAATAGCGGAGTTTTCAGCAATAAGCCCTTCCTTAACCTGCTGAAGTAACGTAATGATTCCAGTAACACCACCGACAGAGCCTTTAAGTGCAGCCTGAGCGTCTTTTGTTTTACTGTCAACCGTAGAATCTTCCTCAGTTTGAACAACTTGCAGCCCTACCTTCTCGCGGATTTCCGCCTCTGTCATTACTGATGTAACGGTAGACTCTGAGAATTGTACAGAAATTGGTTCGGTGTCTTGAATAAACAACCTGTTCGAAAGTCCTTGCAATGCTGCCAGCTCATTGAACACCCTTTCGATAAACTGCTGCCTTCCGTTTACGTATGTGTTTTGAAATAACTCAAAGCTGTCCACCAATTGGTTTCTGCTCGTGAAGATTCCGTCCTCTTTGATTCCAAATAGAGCTGGGTCGGTTACTTGATGACCCGCGTAGATTTCCCTTTGAACTGTCTTGTTTAGAATGTCGAAACGCTTGTCATCATCGTTACCGTTTAGGCGTTGTATGTCTATTCCTCTTTCTCGCGAATCGGCAAAGTTTAAAACAAACGAACCAGCGTTATCTGTCCCCGTAAACTTGTCCTTTATTTGTCGTTCGATTTCCTCTTGCTCCTCAAGCGTAGGCGTGCCATTGTGAAATGATATGATGCTTGACGCAACAAAGTTATTACGAACCGCAGAAATATGATAGTTCTGGATTTCGATATCGAGGTCAATGTAACCCGTTGACCCAAGATAGGTCGGCAATGGGTAGTATTTGCAGTCAGGTGAGTAGCCTTTTACATAAAGTAGCTGTTTACCGCTTGGATTCTTCCAATTGAAAGCGTCAATCTCCTCAACTACTGGGTTGTGTTTCTTCCAATCTTCGGAGTAGTAGTATTTCGTACCATCCTCGTTTGACCGATAACGTGCAAAATCAGCATGGTAGATAGCCGCTATCTTGTCGTTCAGTTGGTTGTAAACGATTTCTAAAGCGAAGCCGTTATAAAGCTCATAATCAAGTGCAACCTTCTCAAGGATGTCGTTAAGGCTCTCGTATTGATTAGGCTCGTTTATGAACTGCTGAAGCCTTGCAAGCCCCATAGTGTCCAACCCGTCTTTATCAACAGCCCAACCCTGACCGACAACATAGTCCTTTTTGGAGTTAATTATAGCGTGATGCTTCGCGCTTCTACGGTAAAGGTTCAGAAGGTACTCAGGATATCGGTTTTTATATTCTCCCTCGTCTCCGAATAGAATCCAATCCTTGCCCCTCGCCTCCTTGAAGGTCGGTACTTTATGCGCTCCGAAGTTTAAGATTTTAAGAGCCATAGACTACATAGTTTGAGTTGCCGCCTGAGTAGGTGGTTACTGGTGTTGTTATTCCCGTTACTTTGACAATACCGCTTTCGAGTTCGGTCAATCCAGTTGGGTCTAAATTGGTCGCGGATGAGTTAGCGTAAACGAAGTATCGCCATTGTCCCTCTGTTGGAAGTTCTACCTCTGCGTTCAAGTTGTTCGGGCTTGTCTGTTCTGTGATGGTGAACTTGTTAAAGCGCTCAGGATAAAGACTTGAATCCGTAGCAATGCAGTACTCCACCGCCTCCGTGTTGTCACTTTGGAACTTGAAGAGGTAGTAAGCAGCCGTTCCCTTTTCAGTAAGGGTCAATGCTATCTCGTTTGCGCTATTTCGTTCGATGTTTATCAAACTGCAAGCACTACGTATTCGATGTCGCAGTCTGCTGTGTCAGCTTGTGCGCTGATGTTGTCAATGTCCACAAATGCACTGAATGCTCCAGCACCTGTGTCTGCATCCATTGAGCCAGTCGATAGCATAAAGGTGGCGCCAGCATCAACTTTCACATCTGCGGTTTCTGCTCCGCTCTTTTTGAATCTTACACGAATGAAGTTAGTGTTATCCAAATTAGTGATACGGATGTACTTAACAGATGAACGTACAAACTTGCCCTGTCCGTTGTTGGTGTTCAGTTCGATAAGGTCTATCTCATTAGCCGAGTCAACGGTCATAACTCTACGGTCAGCCTCTGCGATATTGTTAATCGTGCGAGTATGAGTGCCGCCTCTATCCACTCCTCCGAGTGTTAGACTTTCAACTATTTGAACCGTTGCGGTTGCTGGTGTTACGGTCGATGCCATGCTTGTTTTTATTTAAATAGCAAAAAGACGAAATTGTGCCAAACAAAAACGCCCCAACCGAAGTCAGGGCATTTTCAACAGAACAATGAAAAAAGAGAAAGTGAAGATACGAATTAGTTTGTAATCGCGGTAACGTCTGCGGCATCAATTGAAAGCATTTGCTCTGCTTCCATTCCGCTGAACGTCAAGCTGTAACCTGAAAGGTCAGCGAAAGCCGTACCCGTTGCCGAAGTTCCAGCATTCAACTCAAGACCGTTTTGATAACCAACAACCCAGTAAGAACCATCGTTAGTCTCAACGATAGCAACCAAACGCTGCTGTGCAAGAACCTTGATTTCGTTACGCTTGTTTACGTCCAATTTTGAAAGCACTACAACCACCTCAGGAGTGAAGTAAACTGTTCCGTTCTGACTGTTTCCGTTGATGGTTTCGGTCAGGGATGAAGTTTCCTTCAACTGCTCGTACTTGTAAAAGGTAGGCGTTCCTGTAATTGAAGTAACCGCGCCAGCAGATACAACAGGTGTTAATGCAATGTAATCATCAAGGTTCGCAAATCTAACGCTCTTCACTCCGCCTACGGCATCGCGGCAATCAAGGTCGAAACCCGTAGTTAGTGCGCATCCAGTATATGCCATGTTTTTAGTTTTTAGAGTGAAGGGGCGACCCGAAAGCCGCCCCGTTTAGATTAAAGAATTACAGCAGAAATTTGGTCAGGGTACGCAACCTGTACACCAAGTGTAAGGTCAACAGCTACCTTGTACTTTCTGTCGTCTTTTGAGTACCAAGCCTCGATTCTTGAAGCATCTTCTTCCAAGTCAACGCCCAAGAACATATTGCTTGTTCTCATGCAGTACACATCATTAGTTCCAGTCAAACCGTTAACTGCGATTACTTCGATGTTAGTACCGGGAAGAACCATTGTAAGGTCAGCGAATGAACTGTTAGCGTTCTGAAGTTGACCACCACCTGAAGTAACAATTCCAAGACCGCTTTGAAGACCAACAGCTAACGAACGGAAAGCATCGTAACCAACGAATATCTTAGCGTCTGCCTTGTCAACGATAGCAGCAGCAGCAGCTTCGTAAACTCTTTGCACCGCCTCAATCATATTGTTAGCAGTCAAAGCAGTAGCAAGTGGAGTTCCCGAACCGAATGAAGCTGTGTTAGCATCAATGTAAGAACCACCTCCGATAACGTCAATAAGACCATCAAAGAACTGAAGGTTACCTGATACCAATGTTGAATCAGACTGCCATATCATTACTTCCAACTCCGACTGAATTTTCTCCACAAGGTAAGCACCGAACTGCTCCTCAAAAGGAATAGACTCGTAATGCGCCCCACTTGGAAGCTGTGAACGTAGGTAGTACCCCTCCAAAGTCTTTGGACAGAACTCCATGTTCAATTTCAATTTCGCTGGGTCAATCTCGCGCTGAGTGAAAGTGATGTCTCCCGAAGCGTTGAAAGCACAACCGCTACCATCTTGGAAGTTTACATCAACATCCATTAGGTTGATTTTGGTAGCACCTTTTACGCCTACTTGCTTCTCCATTAAAGAAGCTGTACGGCTTCCAGTTACTGCTTTGGTGATGAGCGGAAAGTTTTGCTCCTCAATGTAGGCTGTTAAGCCCGATACATCAAATGCCATTTTATTAAGTGTTTATAGGTTTATTTCTTGGTTATTGCTCGCATCTTCTCAACCATCTCGGTGTAGTCGATGCCTTTGTTAAATGGGTTGGCTACCTTCTTTGAAGGCTCTTCTTTCGGAGTAGCTGCCATTTTTTCAACGATGTCGGTAATCAGACCAACAGCTTTCTCAATGTCGCTTACCTTCTCAGTCTTTGCAAACTTGGCAACCTCTGACTGAATTAGAGTAGCTACAGAATCCATGATGTCCAACTTGAACGCCTCAGGGTCAAATGCAGCAACTTCCTCGGCAGCCATTTCTTCCTCTTTCTCCTCGCCAGCTTCCTCTTCTACTTCAGGCTCAAGAATCTCAACGATAACACCGCCTTCAGTTCTTACGATTTCACCGCTTTCAAGTTCGTGCTCTCCGTCTGGAGCTGGTACTACTTCGGCATCCTCACCGACAACGGCAACAGACGCGCCTATTTCCAAAGCTGGTTCTACTCTTACGATAGTACCATCAACAAGTTTAGCATCAACGAAAGCCTCTTCGGTTGTCTCGCTGAAAAGTAGTTTCTTGATTTCGGGCAATTTAGACCCTACAAGTTCTGAAATGTTCATGCGTGTTTTTTTAGTAAATAGCAATTGTTAAAAGGTGTGCCACTTGGCTATGCTCGTAGTGCCTTCTCCACCTCTTCGATTATCATTTTGTCCACATCCATTTGTCGGCTCTCGCTGAACACACCCTCGACTGAAAAGCCTTT
>Ga0099850_1001139_pt1 | contig 12405 bp, 14 predicted proteins | sample CB_VirMetaG_5_FD_79182 | JGI IMG/M metagenome (GOLD analysis project Ga0099850, IMG submission 79182) | Freshwater to marine saline gradient viral communities from Chesapeake Bay - CB_1508_1D Viral MetaG | ecosystem: Environmental > Aquatic > Marine > Coastal | place: USA: Chesapeake Bay... | reverse complement strand
GCAGAACCTTCATTATAAGGAACAGTTGAAGTGCCACTTGGTTTTGCATAGTATTCAAAATCAAATGTGGAATACTCCATGTAATTCAACACACGATCCACAGAAATCAGTTCTGCACCGATCTCTGAAGTATCTGTATAATTACCAGACTGACCAATAACTGGGGTAGTCGTTAGTCCAAAAGCATCATTTCCAGTTGGAATTGCAGCAATAGTTCCTGCAACTGTCTCATTTACCAAAAAAACCGTTGCCGACCTAGTCCGGTTAAGACCAGAAGCATTCATAGCAGTTCCAGACATTTCTATCTCCTTAGAATCATTTAAGAGGAATAAACAAAGAAATCAATTGAAATTGGTAATTCAAAATGTGGCCCCTGACCAAATCCTGGCCCAACTTCAAGTGGAGAAAAAGAATACTCATAGTTATCTGTGCTGATCTCTTTTCTGTCAAAGAGATTCAACAGCGCAGTTACATAAGTATTCGCAGAACTTGTTCCTGTGTTCTCCCTCAAAAGGAGATTTAGGCCCATAGCGTAATCCCTTCTTACTGCTCCGCAGTTTGCAGGAATTTCTAAAATAACTGAATCCAAGTTCCTAATAAAAGGAACTAAATAATCTTGATCAGACTGATAATTAACACTTACGTTAAAATTAGTCCAAGCAATGGTTGGAGGTTGCGTCCAGTTGTCATTCAAATACCCAAGAATTTCTCTTTCAATCAGAAGCATCAGTAACCCTTCTTCTTGAAGCTAGAAATTTCATTTTTCATTTTTGCAATTGCTTGCCTAATAAAAAACTTTTTATCAGAAGAATGACCATATTCTAATCTTCCCATATAAGGAACAGGACTTGAAAAAACCAATCTTGAAGGGAACCCCTTCTTTCTCATTTCTTCTATAATATTTTTCCCATTCTCAATTACAGATTCTGTTAAACCAGTATAATCCCCATCATTATCTTTTTTTTCTATTGATACAGAATTTTCACCAAAGACAACTCTCCAACTAGTTTGAGCATATCCAGTTTTAACAGGTGTGTTTCTTACAATTGACTCAAAGCCTGTTTTCAAAGAATCACCTGTCTTTTTATACAAGGTCTTTTTTATTTGATTAAAGGCCTCACTAAAATTAACCTCAACATTTTTTGCCTTTTTGCCAGTTTTTCTTCTAATCATTTCAGCACTTTAGGCAATTAATTAAATTTTAATTTAGGTACTTTAAATTTTAACCTACAGCAATCAAATTATAAACCAACCTGTTCGGCCCCAAGTTCTTTGATTCAATCGACATTACCTTATATGTTTTTTCAGAAAGAATCAACTCATCATCAATTCCCTGTTCTGGAAGAATTCCAGTTATTGGTACAATCATGAATTCCAAAAAATCTCTCTTTGAAATTGCATTCCTGTCATCAATAATTGCTTCCTTACCAGATGAACCAGATGAAACACCAGAAGAATCAGTCTTTTTTATAACCTTTATTGTGTAATCCTGTATTTCCCTAGTAACTGTTCCAGTTACAGGACTATAGTTTCCACTGGATCTGACTGATCTATAAACACCATCAACTGATACTGTAATTCCACTAATCAAAGACCCATCAAAAACCTTCAGAACCAAATTGACCATATCATCATTAAAAGCCATTACTCACCTTTTTAGTCTTACAGACAAACTGCTTCCAGCTTCTAAAATAGGCCCAATGTAATTTAATATGTTTCTATCTAAGGCTCTTGGTAGTGAATTTTCATTAAAGACTACAGACAATACTCCATCAATGGATACGCTTCTAAATTGACGAACTGTTGGATCTCCTGCCAATTCTGGATCACCCAGCAATCTCAAGGCCAACTCATAGGTTGCAAAAATAATCCTGTCTGGAATTACATTTTCATCAAAATAATCTGTCCTCAACCTCATTGCCTGACCCCAAAAGATTGCACCAGAATCTGGATCTGATAAAAACATTCTTGGGAATGACAATTTCTGTGTTGTGGTTGTTCTTTCTCCCAAATACTTGAGTTGATCCAAATACCTTGTCGCCATGATCAAGGCCTTCGCCTTGTCACTATAAGTGGATCTATCCAAGTAGGTAATGGAAGACACTGCGCTTTGATCTCCACTCACTAAAAACTTAAAGGAAGTTCCAGAAACCACCTTTGTAATGTAGTGAGTCCCATCTACACCTACCAAATTAGTAACTATCTGCATGGAATCCCCCAAGGCCAAAGAAGGACTTGGAGCAGTTATTCCAGCAACAGTTACCTCAGTTTGAGAATCAAGAGAACTATAGACACCACTAATGGTTGCAGATCCAATCCCAATGATTTCATCACCAATGGAATTCCATGCAGCAGCACCTAGTCTATCAGCAAAATAAGCATCAGCCTGTGCAACTGTAGCATAAGAATTTGAGCTACTACCTTTGACAGTGGCATCTAAAGCCATTTAGAACCTTGCTGATAGATTATTTTTTTGTATAGGAACGCTTTTTTGCAGAACCTTCATCAGAATCATCTGAACTTGAAGAAGTTTTAACAGAATCTTCCTCATTCTCTGCAACAGATTTTGGCTTTGGTGCAGGTGGATTTTCTGTCAACCCCATCGCAAGAAATTCATTAACTTGATTTCCAGGAACTTCAAAAACAGATCCATCATATCTGTACAATTTAACTAGCATTGGCCTTCTCCGCTAAAAATGAATGGGGGCAAAAAAACGCCCCCAAATAATCAAAATTGATCAACCAGCAGTGGAAGGAACTCTCACGCCAAGGCGACCATCTACAGCAGCAACACCAACCAAACAATCCACAGAGATCAAATCTCGCTTCTTTGTATGGTCATAGCTTTGTAGAACACGAAGACTCATTCCATTGTAATTTACAGTGGATGAACTTGTGCCTGGCCCCATTGGATTTGCTTGAGGAACAAATACCATCTGGAATGCGCTTGGATGGAATGCAGCACCTTGTGTATAACTAGGAACGCTTGAAGTTCCACCCTTTAGTGTAATTGCCTTACCATGATCAACTACAATAGGTCGATTGTATGCGCTAACACTTACGCCAGAAGTAATTCCATAAAGTCCAGGGCTAATATTAAGAGTAAGTGCTCCTGCTCCAGAAATTGTAGCATCTGCAGTAACTGCATGTTCTCTGGTGATTCCATCATTGTAAGTAATGGAAACAGTATCCCCAGCCAGAACAGTTGCGTTATAAACAGAAGCGCCCAATCCTGCAATTACGATCTGTGTTGCTCCTTCAGAATAACCGTTAGGAGTAACTGCGTTTTGATTAATAGTTCCAGCAAGATCAGCAGGAGTTGCTGTACGAACAGCAGTACCATTGGTATGTACAGGAAGAACCTGAGACATCATTACATCCATACCCATGAACTTGCCAAGGGTGGCTTCTTGCAATGGAGAAGAAGAAATTCCTCGGAAATCTGCACGGGTAAATGCCTCAATTCCATAAAGTGCTGTTTGCATTGCAGGAGAAACAAGCAATTTTCTATTGGTCATAGGAATATTCTGCTTGTTCATCTTCTCCACAATCCCTGCAATTTGAGCAATTGAACTAGGGGCAGCAAAAGTAGCTCCATCATACAATCCACCAAGATCTTTAATCTTGCTTAGAGCATAAGAATCAACACGCTGAGACAATGCACTCATTGCTGGTTGCAGAAGTCGCTCATTGAACTCATCTACTGCCATTGTCAATTCTTTTGAGGAAACCTCAAAGGAGACATCAAAGTGCTTTTCAATTACAAGGTTCACACTATTTTCAAATGCATCTTGAATGACTACATCACCAGCACTTGGAGAAGCACTATTTCGTGTAAACTCCTCAACACCAAAGAAGGCTGGTCTTCGGACACGAATAGTGTCACCAACTTTTGCACCAGTAAAATCCTGAGTAGCTGAAGTACTCATGATCTGTGTGGAAACAATGTTGTTTTCAAGAATTAGGAGGGCCTCCCGTGCAATAACATCGGGAGTAAGGAAAGTGTTTTGAACACCAAAAGTAGTTGCCATTTTTCATCCTATCTGAATAGAGTAATCAATTTTGGGTGGGGATCACTCCATGCAGGAGGCCCCTTATCTAAAGGCCACTGCGCTCCTGCGTAGAAAGGCTGAACTTTGGGGTATACGTTCAATATATTCCCTCTGGGAATAATTATGAATCAATTTAATATAATAACATTAATATGTCAAGTAATTCTACATGGAATTACTGATGAATTCTTCATCTCTAAAAATTCTAGAGAAGGTTGCTCCTTTTTGAAATTGATATTTACCTTCATAAGGATTTTGACATGGAGATGTCATTTGAATGAAAACTAATTGACAAATCCTCATACCTCTATGAATTCTAATGCTTCTATGTGACTGATTTTGTAATTCAAGAGTTATTTGACCCTTAAATCCAGCATCAACAAATCCTGCATTCTGAACTTGAATTCCTATTCTTCCAACAGAAGATCTTCCAGCAACCATTGCTGCATAATTAATAGGAACTTCTATTTCTTCTTCAGTGGATGCAAGTAAAAAATCTCCAGGAGACATTACTGTAAAATCAGCCCTCCAATTGATAAAATCCAATTCATCCTTAACATCCACAATTTCATCACTAGATAAAAGTGAACAAAAAGAATCAGACAATGTTAAATCAACACTAGAAGGGCCAATATTTACATTTTGCGGAATGTATCCTTGATACTGTAGTTTGATTAAATCAATATCACTACAAATCATTAACGAATAACTCCTTGTTCTCTAAACTTCTTGTAATCACCAACGCTCATATTCTTGATTTCATCATTGGTAATGCCAGAGTATCTTCTGATAGAACCAGCAGAACCAACTGCACCACTTCCTGTGGATTGCAAAAACAATTCTGATTGTTCCTCACGCAATGTATCAATCAGTTCTGCAACATGCATTGGTTGACCATCCTTGCCATATCTTAAATTTCCATCAGAATCCTTAACAATCACTCTTTCTGTTTCATCATCAAAAATAATGTCATCTCTTACTTGAGCACTCATTGCCTTGTAGTATCTTGGATTGACACCAGATGATGCACACCCGTCAATAATGGATTTTTCAATTTCTCTTTGTTGAAACTTCTTAACAAAAGAGTCAGCTTGATCCCTCCACTTATCCCTTTCTTCTGAGACAATCCTTAACTGATTGGCATGATCCTGCTTGGCCCTATTTAGAATCCTGTCATTATATTTCTCACGATCCCCCTGAGAAAATAAACGAAGTTCTTCATCCTGTTCAATCTTTTGTTTCAATTCCTGTAATTGATTTAATCCTTCCTGACCACCAAAACTACTAAGAATGTCAGTATATTCACGAATACGATCCTGAGCCTTCTTTTTTTCATCCTTCAAGGCCTGATTATTTGACTTTAATCCAACAATCTCACTCTTCAGTGCATTATTAACAATCTCCTGCACTTGTTCTCTTGAAAATGTATCACTATCCCCAAGATCTATCTTGGGAACTTCAATACTTTCTGGCCCTTGCCCTTGTTGGACTGTCCCTTCTTGCGCCAGGTTTGTCGATTCTTGCGTTGCTTGTTCCATATCTCTCTCTTTTTCCTTTCTAGGATTTTGTTCTCCTCTTCTTCTGAAATAGGATTCCAGTAAGAGTAAACATTAACTTCAGTGTCCCTAACAACAAGAACACCATAATTCTGAGATTCTTCCAAAGAATAGGCCAATAGAGAAGAAATTAAATTCTCCACCTCATTGGCCTTCTCAGAGCTTCCAAAGTCCTTTATAGCAAACCCATTCCTTTTGGCCTCCTCTGACAAGGAAATGGCCTCAGAAAAAGGGTTAAAGATCTTAGAACGATCCCTAATGGACTCCAACCTTGAAATAATCTGATCTTTCTCCAAGTACTTTAATCTCCATTGATGAAAGGGATAAGTTAATTGATGATTCATTTAAAGAAAAACAGGAATCAACAAAAAACGGATGACCCTTTGTCTTATCAAAAGAGTAATTATTACCTGTCAATGACGTGTAATAACTTGGATAATCACTAAAACTATCCCAACCATTAATAGCATTATTAAGAGATCCATTTAATTTACGATCCTTTATAGAATTTAGTAAATAACTCATAAGTTTGCTATTGTTATATTTGTTTTTGAAAAATCAAAAATTTGTGAATAAACATAATCACTGGATGAAAACAATCTGTATCTTTTTTCACCCAATACTTCTTGCTGGTAACTTACAGATCTTTTAAAAAACCAGTCACGGAAATCATGCTTATCGAATTCTGCCAAAGAAAACAAGGGAATTTGAGTAACTGTAGAATTAAAATGAGGCAAACAGCCCTTCCAAGGACTAGATTTTTTCTGAGGAGAAAAATCCTCCATCTTATAAGTGCCTAATTCTGTTTTATTTTTCTTTGTCTTGGACTCAGACAAAGGAAGAGATTCGGAAAAAAATGGAAACTTTTCCTTATTTTGAAAATAAAAGAAAAACCTCAATTCAGATGAATACAAACAAATAATGCTTTTAACCAAACTTTTTAATTTATTATGATAAACAGTAAAAATACTGTCCTTATAATTTACGGATCTTGTTCCTCTAAACTTCTCCAATAAAAAAGAATCTGGATGATTATATGAAATTGATATCTTGTAGTTGGATGTAATCTCTTTCCTCAATGAAAGAAAAATAGAATTGAAATGTTCTGAATAGCTAACGCCAAATAATTCATAAACTGGATATTTAGATCTATTATAATAAAGTCCTGGAAATGCTTTTTCCAAAAACATGATCTCATTATGAATAAGACCGGATAAATTTGTATCCAATACGGATTCAATCCTCTTTTTTAATTGGAAAAATTTTACATGCATTTTCTCAATAAACTTATCAATTCTTGTGTGAGAATCATCCCACATAGAATCCCTGACATCAATTAATAAATCACTTACCAACTCATTTCTAAATCCATAAAACTCAAGATTTACATTATTTGCTACATGATTTGAAAATTTAAGAATGCGAATATGTCTCTTTAAAATAAGATCAATCACCTCTTCCTGAGTCGGAAAGGGCCTTTCTAAGTTTTTCCTGTTCAGAATCTTGTAAGACTTCACTTCTGTTGTCAATGGGGCCTTCATTATTGCTTCCATGATCCATCTCTATTTTTTCTCGTTCATCATCAATTGAAACATCATTAGGAATGACTTCACCCTGTTTCAAATTATAGAGAAGAGTATCCATAGATATGCCACCCATTTGATAAGCCTGTACCAAAGCAATGATTTCTTGGTGAGGAATTCTAACATCAACAAAATCCATGTTTAGCTCTACATGGACTTCATTTTCATTAAGTCCTTCCCAACGGGCCATGTACTTCAGTATCTTGTTGAGCCCATTCTGTAGAGTAACAGCAATATGAGATAAAACACTAGTCTCTATATTTTGACGTATTCTTGATGTCTCTGCGCTTTCCACACCTTTTTTGGATTCAAGAAGTCTGGCCCCAACAACTGCCATCATTGCTTCTTTTTCTTTTAAAGCATTCTCCAATGAACCCAACCCCTGACCAGAAAATTCCAAATATCCCAACTTTGTATTTTCATTTGGCAATATCCATGCAGTACTCCCTCCAACATGAAGACCATGACGGAATTCATCCGCATCTACTCCAGTAATCCAAGCTTGAGGAAGGGAAGTGAAGTGCCTGCCATTTTCTAAATCAGCAGAAGTACGATAATGAGAAAGAGAAATATTTGCAAGGTCGATCAATGGAGGAGGAGCCAAGTTATCCATCCCCATCCCAACAGAATTAAAAGCAAAAACAGGAAGTTCCTTAAGAGATTCACCACGATAGGAAGGGTAGACTTCATGAATGATTTCAAATGTGTTTTCATCATCATCACTATTTAGTTCATCCCCTTCCTTGGGAAGGCCCTGCATTGCCACTCTAACTCTGAGACTCCCATTTTCATCAAAATCGTAAACTCTGTATTGCTGTGTCAATTCATGAGAAAAACCATTTTCAGTAATATCTACTTCTTCTGCAAATACAGACATAATTGGAATATTTTTTTCATACCTCCAATTTATATTGGATTCTGCAGAATAACATGTAGAGTAACATCTGCTATTTTCAGACCTATCTACAACAACACAAATTCTTCCTGTTACTAAAATATCAGTTAAAAGCTTTTGAGTAAGCTCAGTAAAACTCATCCCATGAAGATCCATGTCTTCCAGATAAGACTCCATTTTAGCTGGAACCTTAACAATAGGAGTTTTCCTCAATGCAGCGCCAACCAATCCATGAATGGTTCTTCGCATCACATTTAAAAAGATGGCCCTACTCTTATAATTATAATAATCATCAGATGCTTGCATTGTTAAAAAAGGAAGATATCTCTGATTCTTCTCCTTTACAGCCTCTTCTCCTTTGTAACAATCCCTGCATTTGATCCAAAGATCCAAATGCTTTGTATACTCTGGATGTTCAGAATCAAAATGAACTTGAGAGGATCTATTTGTGGTATTGTAATAATACATTCCTTCCTTTAAATTCCATGAATGTCAACAATTCCTGCTTCCTGTTTATTTACAGGATACAGATATTCTATTAAATACCCCATACTGTCTGTAATGTGAGAAAGATCATTATCACCGCCCTTTTCTGGAAGATTTGTACCTTTTTTATAAGAATGTCTTTCAAGTGCATTTATTGCCCTTTTACATCTCTTATCAATTAAAAATCTCCTATTGCCATCAGCAGAACATAATGCTGAATTAACAGCATTAATTCTGTCTCTGATCAAAGGATGCTTTCTCCTAAATTTGCACTTAAACCCATAGCTTTGCAAAATAGAAAGGTCAGTCCTTCCACCTGCGGAAGTCCTACTTTGTACACATGCTGGATCTGGATATACTGTAATATTTCCACTTGGATATCTACACAATATTTCTTCAGCCATTTCATCAGTATTTGAACCGAAGATTTCAATCTCATCCACAAGAAATAAAGTTCCATCATTCTCATCCATTTGAAAAATAGTTGCAGTCATTGGGTCAATATTAAAGTCCATCCCAACTAAAACAGGATAACCTTCATCATAAGGTCGATCTACAACTGATTCTTCATAATTAAACCCATAATATACTAAACCAGTATAAGTTACAAAACGTGCTTCATATTCTTGTTCAAATGTTCTTGTATCTAAATTTCTTCTTGCTGCTTCTACTTCTTCTGGTGGAACATTCCCCCCTTCTAATGTAGTGTACTGCCAAGAATCCCAATCCTCTTCTTCCTCATCCTGACCTGCAATCCAGAGATCATAAAACCAATTCCTCCCAGAAGGAGATGAAATAAATAAGGCCCCACCTTGTTTATCAGAAAGAGTGGGTCTCAATACCTCTGTCCAAACTCTCTCATCTAAATAGGCCGCCTCATCCAAGACAAGGTAATCCAAGCCTATGCCCCTGAGAGAATCTGGATTGTTAGCCCCTTTCAGAGATATTACAGACCCATTAATCAAATTTGCTTGAAGTGCAACTTCGTGAAAAGATTTGGCCCATCCAAACTTTTTAAGTTTCTCTTTGAGATATGACCACATGATATTCTTTGCAGCAGAATACGTTGTAGTAACATACCATACCTGAGAATAAGGATAACGGGCCACTTTTGCCATCAGAGACATGCTCAGAAAGCTTTTCCCAAACCTCCTACCTGCTGCCACAACCTTGAAACGTGCATCAGAACTAGAAATTTCTCTCTGAGCAGAAGTAAGAGGCATCAGTCCTCCCAAGGGAGAACAGTAATATCCTGTGCATAGGATTCATCCATGCCAAAGGCCTTTCTTTTACCCATATATCCAATAGATAAGGTCTCCATAGAAATCTTACAACATTTTAAATACTGAAATATTAGATCAGCATCCTTTTTATCCAAAATTAACTCATTCGTAACAGGATCTCTATTTTTCAAAAGCCTTGCTTGAAAACTGAGAACCATTTGTCGAATACGATCAGAATCACTAATAAATTTCTCAGTCTCCTCAAGAGACCTTTCCACCTTATCAGCAATCACCACATGTTTTTGGGTCTCTGTTAATTTGTCTAAATGCAAACCTCTAGTGGCCCCCTTTTCCCATCCATTAGTCTTTGCTTGATAACGGATGGTATTCGGGTGAACCTTAAACTCAGAAGCAATATCTTCTGCACGATCTCCTGCTTCCCAACGAGCTTTAATCTTACCAAGGTCTACATTATCAAAAGAACTATGACCATGTACCTTGGACAAATCATTCCTCCATTATAGATTCTTCTTTTTGACACATTTCAATAACTTTTTCTGCAGCGTGATTCCCTAGAATCTTTTTAACAAGATTTGCCTCATCCCCAGTAAAAGTAAGGTAGAGTCTAAAAATATCATGATCCTTACGAAGGGCCTGTCGTTCTTCTGCAGTTTTGGCCTCCGCTAATTGTTTCTCTCTTTCACGTTGTCGCTCAACTGCAGCAATAGAGGATGCAGCAGCCACAGTACCACCACCTCCAGACTGAATCTCTCTAGTTTCTGTAGTAGTATCCAATTCAGAGCCTGGATCTGTTTCTTGATCATTGGAAGGCTCCCAGGCCTCACTCCAATCCTCACCTGCCAGTGCATCTGGGGCTGCAATATCTTCCAAAAGTTTATTCAATTCTGCATCATCCAACATTAGAGAATCCTGTGCCCAATCCAAGGCCCCCATCTTCTCTAAATCCCTTAGCAATTCAGCAGTTAAATCAATATCCTCAGAACCTCTTGCACGATTGTGACGAAGTGTAGCAATTTTTGCTTGTTCTTCTGTCATAGGAGTGATGACTACAGGAATTTCATCAAAACCAAGAGAATGTGCTGCTCTCCAACGGTGCTCACCATCAACAATCTTAATTCTACCATCCTCTGTTCTGATACAAACCACAGGCTGAGTAAACCCGTCCTCAGTCATTGACTTTAAAAGCAACTCAAAATCGTGATCACTCTGTCGATTGGGATTCCACTCATTGGGATATACATCATTTACACCAACATATTCAACATTAAGTGTTGCAAGAGATTTGTTCTTTTTTTCTACAGTTCTTTTACCCTTTTTCTTAACTTTTTCAGTAACTCTTTGTTGAGTTTCTGCTGGAGTAGTATTAACAGCTTTTTGTTCAACTGGTTTTTCTGGCATTTCAAAAATCCTTTATAATAATTGCAACTAAGATAAAAACAATTTCAAAAATTGTTACAGAAAAAAATTTAAAAAAATTAAAAAGTAGGCTTACCTTGCCATTTACCAGCACCTTCCCTAAAAAACTCAGGCTCAATCATTGGCAAAAATGAGGCCTTTGTAGACCAGGGATCTCCATTATACAAAGACATTGCCATCTTTTTCCAAGATGCAATATTACCAGTACAACTCATACATGGATGAACTTCTGGAAATGGAGTAGATGCATGTTTAGCGTGTCTCCTCATGTAGATCTCCTTTGTCTTTAAGGATCTCTCTTTAATCCAATCTGGAGCCTCATCAATACATGTTCTATGAAAACATTGCTCCCAAGTTTCACCATACTTTCTTGTAGGTGTCAAGGCATGCATCACAATCTTAACTCCAGTTCTTATGCCACGAATTCTTTCACAGGCCCTGTCAAACCACTTAGGCCATGCAGAAGAGGCCATTCTCAAGGCCTCAATCCCATAAGGATTAGAAGTAGGAGGGCCAATTCTCATAATAGGATTGGGTATCCTGTTTCGTAACATCACATCGTAGGCCCGATTATAATCCAGATTAAACTCCTTTATTAACTTCCAAACATCCTTGGATGTCCAATCATAAATTGGACGGATATTTGCAACCTTGTACCTATTAGGCTTTGTAATGTAACCACCAGAGGTAAATAGTCCATAAAGTCGATGTCTGGACTCATCTGTCCTCAGTCCTATCGCAGCATATAACTTCTGATCTGTCTGCAATGGAAATCTATCTGGAGTAGTCATGGCTTCAATATGCTGTTCCTTAATATGTGTGGCCCAACTTGGAGGTTCTCTCATCCAATCACTCGGACTCATAGTTTCATCCATAACCCAAAAGTAAGGATTCTGTCGATCATACACATTAATAATAGGTTGATGAGCCACAAGCCAAGTCATGTTTACTTCTGGTCGATTAGCAACTCTTTCAGCAAACTCATAAGTCCCAGGGAACATCAATTCTTCATCTCTAAGCACAACATCCACAGGTAATCTACCAGTCATCTGGGCAGCCATTATGCAAATCTCTAATAGGACTGTGGAGTCCTTGCCAGTTGAAAAAGATACTACAATTCTGTGTCCTTCTTCATATAAACAAGAAACTCTCTCTATGGCTTCATCTAAAACT
>Ga0099850_1001137_pt1 | contig 12412 bp, 9 predicted proteins | sample CB_VirMetaG_5_FD_79182 | JGI IMG/M metagenome (GOLD analysis project Ga0099850, IMG submission 79182) | Freshwater to marine saline gradient viral communities from Chesapeake Bay - CB_1508_1D Viral MetaG | ecosystem: Environmental > Aquatic > Marine > Coastal | place: USA: Chesapeake Bay... | reverse complement strand
CTATCCTTCACTTATAGGTGCCGACCCAACTACTCTTGTAGGAGGAACTTATGGTGTAGGGTCTTCACCCTACTCTAATTATGTTTCAAGAACTGTATTGGTTTCAGGAAAGAGTATAAGTGGTCAGCAACCAAGTTGGTCTCACAGAGGTCTCGCATTTATCTATCCTCCTGATACAACTTGTAGAAACCAACTATTACCCTTTGATGGAACTGTTGTTGATACGAGAACCTTTGTAGGTGTGAATGCGAGTGGTGGTGTCGCTTATGAACACTTGCTCGTGCTTGAAGATACAACACCTCCTCAACATAGAGACCAAGAGATAGGCAACTACTATTCTGCTATGTGCGATGTAAGTAGATATTTAGGTTTCCCTGATATTAGTGTTCTAACACAAACATACGGAACTCTAACTAATCTTAATATGATTACTTGGGAATCTACTGATATACCTGTTTTCAGGGTCAATAGTGCTTTTGTAAGAATTAGCAACCTTAATCATAGAACATATAACTCTTGTAAGAATAGTGTCTCTAAAATGATGTATATGATTCCAAGATTCACTAATGATGGTAAGCAGTTTGGAGACCTCTTTTTTGAAGTTGCTGAGAAAACATATATAGACCTCAATAATACAGAAACATTTGTTCTTAATCAATTACAGATTCAAATTGTAGATAAAAATGAAAGAATTGTAGATGATTTACACGGTGATACTATTGTTGTATTCCATATCAAACAAAAGTAATTTTTGAAAATATTTTGATGACAACTTTTATCTTTACATAATATAAATGGTTAAATATGTTGTTCCTTCCTTTCAAAGACCTGTGATTTTTAGAGACCAAACATATTCTTTTCTTAAGAAACACAATATCTCTGACAGTGATATACATTTATTCCTACGCTCTGATGACCCCTACATAAACGACTATATGGACCGAGCAACAGGTATTAATTTTCATATTACAGATGTCAGAGGTGTTGGTCGCACACACAATTATATTACTGAATACTTTGATGAAGGAGATTTTATTGTTGAAATAGATGATGACCTAAAAGAACTCGTGGATAATGAACGCAAACCTGTCAAAGATTTTAAGAGTGTTGTTGAGAGTATGCTCTCAAGAATGGTTGATGAAGAAATATCCTATGGAGGAACCTATCAAGTAGCGAACAATAAGTTTATGAGTGGTAATCCTCAATATACCACAGATTTAAGGTATATGCTCGGTTGCCTACGCTTCAGGCGTATAAGAAAGGATATTGTATTAGAGACCAACTATGCTGAAGATTTTGAGAATTGTATCAAACATTATATTAGAGATGGAAAAATACTGAAGAATAATTGGATTGCTCCTATCACAAAAAACTATCAAGATGGAGGGTGTAAGAATGACGGCAGAGATAATGAAACAGAGAAGAGTGATAAGGTGTTCTTAAGCACAAAATATCCCAAGTATTCACGAATATTTCAGAGAAAAAGTGGGGTGTGGGATTTAAGATTGAGAGAATATAAAGTTTAAAAATTATTAGAAGATATATATTTTCTACTATCTTCTATAAAAGATGAGTGCCCTACAATTTGATATGAGACCCCCTCCAGAGGCAGAAACTCCTATTAGTATCCCTGAAGCAGAACCACCTCCCCTTCCTCGTCCTGTGCCAGAGGCAGAAAAAACCATAAGTGCTACTATTGAAGATGAAGATGAAGATGAACTTGAAGATATTGAGTTCCCTGAATTACCACAGAAAAAAGAGAAACTTAGAGATGAAGAAGTGTTCTCACCGCCCAAGGTCGCTCCAGTCAAGAAACCTAAAAGGAAAAGGAAACCCCCAACTCCTGAACAACTGGAAAGATTAGCAGAGGCAAGAAAGAAGGCATTTGAAGTAAAGGCACAAAAGAAGAGGGAAAGAGATGAGATGAAAGCATTGGCAGAAAAAGTAGCACAAAAAAAGAAAGAGAAGATTGAGGAAGATATTATTAATAACCTTGATGAAGATGAACTCCCTGAATCATTCAAGCAAAAAAGAGTATCTCGCCCAGCACCAAAATCACCACCTAAACCATCAGTGCCATCAATTACTCAAGAGGACTTAAGAAAAGCAATCGCTGAGGGGGTTGAAATATATGATACGAAAAGGAAAGCACAAAAAAAGATAAAAAAAGAAAACCAAGAAAAGGAAAGGAAACAAAAGGAAGTTGTTCAACAAATACAGAAGGCAATTGACCCTAATTCTTTTTGGGACCAGTATTTGAGATAATATTTATGATATTTTATCGTAAAATAAAATATAATGAGATATATAAATATGGAAGGACCACCAAAGATTCTGCCTGTAAAACCCCCTGACCCACGCCCTACAAAGATGAAACCTCCTCACCCGAATTTGCCAAATGTTGAGGGAGAGGGCGGAGGTTCATTATTACTACTCTTGTCCCCGGTAAGAACCGGAAAATCTACTCTTATCTCTAATATGTTATTACGGGAAGACTTCTATGATGCTCAGGAACGCTTTGACCAAGTTAATATTATCTCTAACACTATTGCGAATGACGTCACAAGTAGATTTTTAAGGAAGGCATTTGATGGGAACTGCCACGATTTTTATAGTGATGAAATCATTAATGGGATTGTTGAGAGTCAAAAGAAATATCCTAAGGAAGAACAACCTGAGATTGCTATAGTTCTTGATGATTGTTTAGGTAGTATTAAACAGAACTCTATGATTAATCATTTAGCGAGTAGATACAGGCATTTCAATATTAAACTCTTAATTATTTCATCACAGAAATTCACAGGAAGTGTATCACCCATTATTAGAGCAAATGCTACTGATGTCATTGTGGGCAGTCCCTTTCCTAATCAAAAAGAGTTAGAACATATCGCAGAGGAGTATGGTGATTTATTTGGAGGACAAAAGAACTGGTTAAGGTTATATAAGAAGGCAACCCCTAATAAATATGATTTCTGTTATATGGACTTACAAGAGAATCCACCTGTAATGTATCACAATTTTGAGAAGGTTATTGCTCGTGGTATGGGTGCTGAGGGAGGAGATGAAGAATCCTCCGAAGGTGAAGAATCTTCTGATGAAGATTAATAATTATTCTTTGTAAAATTATTTATATATGATATCATAAAATATGGATTTGTATTCAATTAGTGCTGGAAGTTCAGTCGGTAATGAACTCTCAAAAGAAGCAAGAACTCAGAATCAGTTTAAAGAAACACAGAATGCTGTATTACTGGGTAATGCTGAGAATCATATCAAAAATGATAGAGACCAAAAAACATCAGATACAGAGTTTAAAGTAGGTATGGATTCTTATGGCACTGCTGAGGCACTTGGGGGAATCTCAAAAATATATCAAAAAGGTATTAGTGGATTAAGTAGTGAAACTCTTGAAAACTTCAGAACAGTAGGGAATAAGATTGCTAATGTAGGAAATCCTAAGATTTTACCACCCAAACCTCCTGCTGTTGGTGATGTAGTAGATTTAAGAGCACCTCCCTCTCTAAAACCCAGTGATGTAGGACTTACTGATGCTGATGATGTTGCTAAGGGTCTCGCAAAGAATCTTACTTCTGAAGTAGGGGAGGGTTCAAGATTCGGTGGTTTATCTGAAGCAGGAGGAGTCGGTCGCTTTTTAGCAAACCGAGCAGGACTCACTTCAGAGTTAGGTGTTGAACTTGGTGGAAAAGCAATCGGTGCCGTCGGTGGAGCAATTTCAGCAGGACAAGATATTACACAATTTGCTAATACAGGACATATATTTAAGAGTGGTGAGAGTGGGTGGAGTGAGGCAGGAAATATCGCATCTATGGTAGGGGCAGGGTTGGATATGGCGTCTATGGCGGTCCCTGTTCTTGCTCCGCTTGCTCTGGCGACGAATGTATTTTCAGCAGTATCTTCTACTATTGGAACAGAGCAAGATGATAAGAAACAGATTGCTAATGACTCTAAACCTCCTGAACAGCAAACACTATCCGTCCATCCTGCTTGGTCTGCCATCGGAATGACTGCGAGTGTCCATCAGCAGAATATAGCATAAATATCTACTTTTTAAAATTATTTTTTCACCTATAATATTTTATGTGTTTTATTTATAAAATAAGATGCCAGCAGAATCTTTTTGGGAAAGTAAGGATTTAATACCAGTTGCTCAGAAGAAAATATCTGTTCCAGCAGAGTTTGGGTTAAATTATAGTGCCGGACAGAAGATACAGATTAATGTTCCACCTTCTATAGATTTTTTTCAACCAAAGGAAACTTATCTGAAGTTTGAGGTTGAGATTAGTGGAGGTAATGAAAGTGATACTTTAGGTCGCCGTCGCCTATTCCTTGATGCTGAGATTGGAGGTCAGGTGCTTATCCGTGATTTGCGTGTTTATTCCGGAGGAGCAGGTCGCATTCTTTTAGAGGAATATCAGAACTATAATGTATGGACTGCTCTTAAGTATGATTATGAAACAAATGATAATCTTAAAAAGAAGAGGGCACTAACAGAGGGAACACAGTTGTATAATCCTACTCTTCGCTCTACTCACGGAACAAAGAAGAGCATTGCGAATGATTGCCGTAATAATCCGTATTTTGAGAATGGATTATATAATGTAGTAGAAGATAATGCTTCACACACAGATGAACAAAGGCAGAAGGTTAAGTGTCTCTTGCCTATCAATAGTGGTATTTTCCAGTCTGAGCGTGTTTTCCCCAATATGCTTACTGAGGGACTTGTCATTGAGATTATTCTTGAGGACAACACTAATGTCTTCCGTCAGTTGGATACTACTCTCCAGTTTAGAGAGCAAATGTCTTGCCCTGTATTCCAGTCGGTAGATGGTTCTGCCTGTAATACTACCGGAGCAGTTTCATCTTCTCTGACAGGACCCGGAAATGGTTCATTTACCACCTTCTATCTCCGTAGGGATAATCAGCAGGGAGCAAATGATGAAGTTGCGAACTGTCCCTTCGTTGTTGGACAGAACATTGTTTTTGTATCCACTACTCATAGTGCTTCTATTGTTTGTGAAGGAGTCAATAGTTCTCAAGTTCATATTACGAATATACTATATGATACTACAACTGACCCTGATATGTTTAAGATTACTGTATCCGGACCTATGAGAAGTATTACTGGTGCTGATGTAGATGTAAATAGTGCGGTTGTATGTCAAGACCCACGCACTACAGCATTAGTTCCTACATATACTATTAGTAATACAGAACTTATTGTTCAGCAAGTTATGATGCCTGATGGATTTAAGGCACGAATGATGTCTATGTTGAAGGAGGGAGGAACTCTTAATTATGATTTCTTATCTCAAACAAATTATAAGTTTTCACAACTTGCGAATGATTTAGTGAGTAATATTCGGTTGCCTGTGAATGAGTCAAGGGCGAAGGCAATTTTTATGATTCCTACAGATGCTACATCATACACTAAGGAAGAATCAATGAGTGGTTCTGGAACTTACTTCATTGAATATGGTGGAACTCCAAGTGGAGTTGCTCTTAACACTACAATCCATTCTACTCGTTCAGGATTAGTTGGTATTGCTGATAGACTGAATAATTATCAGATTCTCTATGATGGGAAGTTGAACCCAACTCGCCCTGTATCTTGCTCCCGAACAAGTGATAGGATTTCTATTGACCAGCAACCTATTATTGAGTTAGAGAAAGCATTAGCAATGGGAGGTATAAGACCTCTATCTTTTGCGAAGTATCGTGAGAACTTTGTAATTGGTAGAGCACTAACCTTACAAGATGGAATTGTTGATTTAAGGGGACGCGACTTTAGTCTTCAGGTCCAGTATGATAGTGCTCTTGCTGGATACAGTGGAAAGAATAAGTTATGGATGTCTTGGGTGAGTCATCTCCGCAGGATTGTTGTGAAAGGAGATTCTATTATGATAGAAATATAATTAAAGAGATAGATATTATATTATGTAGTAAATATGAGTAAGGATACATATGAGAATTATATGTATGATATGTTGCGAGAAAACTTAGATAATATTGAGAGATTTTTTGTGGAAAGGTTAAATAGAGATGATTATCCGAATGAGGAAATATATTATAACGCAGTAATGTATCAGGCACAAAAAGAACTATATGAAGGAAATAAACAAAGATTAAAGGAAAAGTTTGATGAAAATTATATGAATAATTGAAAATTATCTTTTACCATTTTTTTTATGACCCCATAGTATAAACAACTATGAGTAGCAATCAACACTTGGAAATTATACCCTCAAACATTACCTCTGATGGCACTATATCTTTCCGCAATGGACAACCTATATGCCAGTTCATAATCGGGGAACAGGAGAGATATTTGATTGGTCAGAGTTTGAGATTGTGTGGTAAATTTACCGCATATTCTTCGGCAGGAGCAATCTCTACCTCCGCAACTGGACTCCGTATGAATGAGCAGTTGGGTATTTACGCGTGCTTCAATGAACTTCATATCTCTTCACAGAGAACCGCACAGAGTATTGAAACTATCCGTCATTATCCACGAATGATGAGTTCTTACCTTGGCGTCACAAGTTCCCTTCAAGACGGGATTTCTCATTTAAATGAAACAGCACTAATAGATATGAACTTTGCTTCACATCAAAGAGGTGTTATTGAGAATCCTACTCAACTGAACGCATCAGGAAAGAACTCTTTCTGTTGCCCTCTTGTATGTGGTCTCCTTAATGGAACTAATCCAATCCCTCTCTCTAATGCTTGGGGTGTAGGAGGTCTTGATATTAGTATTCATCTTGCTCCTGATTCTAATGTATTCTTTTCTAACTCATCGGATACATCTAATATTACTGGTGCTTATTATGAACTATCTGACCTTAAACTTGTGTGTGAGGTTATGACCCCTGCTCCTGACCAGTTGTCTCAGATTATGAGGCAGACTCAGAATGTATTTGAATACAATTCTATTGTTTCTCAGTATAATACAATTAACAGTAGGAATGGTGTTCTGAACTTTCCTCTTGGGGTTAGTAAGTGTTTAGGTGTTTTCTTAAACTTTGTTCCAGCAAGTCATATTAATAACCTTGCTTTTGATGGAACTGCTACTCTTCCACCCACTAATAGTGATGGAAGTCGTGCTGAGATTAGTCAGTTAATCTTCACTCGTGGAGGTGAGCGTTTCCCTCTTGAATACAATCTTGATACTCTACAGAAAGATGATGTCAATAATCATACAATGGACCCTCAGGTTGTCAGGAACTATATGAGTGCTGTTATGGGATTCACTAAAATTGAGAGGACTAATGTTTCTCCACTCAATAATAAGTATGATGATTATACTGAATCTTCCAACAATGATTCTTATGTTTATGCTAAAGAAGTCATTGAGGGTGGTGTTAAGTTCGGTATTGGTGTGAATTATGACCAAATCTCTGGTGAGGGTGTATCTTTCAAAGATGTTCCCTTTGGTATTCAAATGATTAGTGATATTTCTACAGATAGTCCTCAGGGTGTTTTCTTATTTGCCCACACAAAGAATACTATTGTATCTTCTCCTCAAGGTATTCAGTTAATCAACTAAATCATAATTTTTATAATTTTTTGTAATTCTCTTTTATATTCCATATAGTATAAATATGGATTATTCTTCTAACTCTAATGTTGATAAAATGACAACTGATGCTACTCCCGATACTACCTCTACTCAGGCACCACAGAGACCTATGAGTAATGTGCCTGACCTATTGCGTGTCGGAACTATTCCTGATAATACAGCAATAGATGTAGAGACAGATATTTTGGATAGTGTCGTGTTTAATCAGACTTTCTGTAGATTTCAACTACAGAACAAGGGTATTCTACACTCTAATAGCAAGATAAGTATTAGTGCGAGTATTGTATCTGCTTCAAGCACAGGTGCTTTTTATCCTCTTAATATTGGTGTTGCTTCTCTTATTGATAGAGCAGTTCTTAAGGCGGGAACAAAAACTATTTGTGAGGTGGAAGACTTTGGTCATTTTTATGCTTATCAGAGTATGTTTGTAAGTGGAGAACATAATAAGGAGCGTGAGGCATACACTACAGCACGATTAATGAATCACGAACCCTTCTATGCGAATGGTTCTAAGGTAGGTGAATCATTTGGGAATGCTTCTTTGGTTGGTCAGCAGAATGCTTCTGCTCTTGCGAAGGGTGTTCAGTTGGATAGAGATTTTGACCAGTTTTTCGGTGCTACTGATTATGATGATGTATCTGAACCCTTCGGAGATATTTTTGTATCTCCACATCAGAGATTGGGATACAATCCTCAGTATCAGATTAATCTCAGTGATTTATTCCCTTTCCTTAAAACAGCACAGTTGCCTCTATATATGATGAAAGAACCTGTGAGTCTTGAATTATTTTGGACAAGTAAGTCAATTGACGATAAACTCCGTTTCTGTGTTCCTTCAGGTGGAACTTATAATTTTGAGGCGGATATTATTCAGACCAAAACACAGATGATTGCTGATTATATCTACTACCCACAAGAGATGATGACTGCCTATGCTCAGCAGAATGCTAATCTACAGTTCGCTTATGTTGATTACCGTCTTGCTAAAAGAACTCTTACAGAGGTGAGTGCTAAGAGTCTTATCCTGAATATTGGTGGTGCTGGAAGGATATGTAATAAAGTTTTCCATATGCTCTCTGATAATAATTATGATGGTAATGGAATGGTATTAGGAAACTACTCATCTGTAGGACCGAATGCTTCTGTATCACTTGAAGAGGGTGTTTCGGTTAATGGAAGTCTTATCTATAATCTACGATACAATGACCACTTCCTTTTCCCTGTTGATGTGGATAATAGTGCTCGTCATTTCCATAATATAGTTCAGACTGAGGGTAAGGTTCCTTTTGTAATGAGGCAGGAATATAGTGGTGAGGGTCTTGTTATTGGAGGAAGTATTGAGGGTCGTAATCAGACTGACCAATTCACCAATAAGTTCTTTTATGTTGCGAACAGACTTAATCGCAATGAAAGAGTTAATAGCAGAGGTATTGAAGCATATGTTGATTACAGAGATTTATCAGCAGGAACTTACACAGCACGATTCTATATTGAACTTGTAAGAATGGCACAACTCAGAGATGGAATGCTCACTATTGAATATGCCTAAATAACTTTTCTTTTTTATCCTTTCATTTTAAATATATATTATTCATATAAACAAATGAGTAATAGTGGATTCACGAATACTTTTATTTTAGAGTGTAATAGATTATCCTCTGAGGAGGTTAAGAGTGGTAATAACTCTAATCCAGCACATTTTACAAATAAGGTAAATGATGGACTAAGATTAAATACAGGAGATGTTGTAGGTGTTCATTCAGCATATATTAGTGAATTAGGAGCAGAGGGTTCTGATATTGAGATAAAAGGTAGAGTCTTGGATACTCTCAATGGTTCTCAAATATTATCTTACAATACGATAAGTAATGAAGGATTTGAGGGGAGTTCAGCAAATAATTCATCATTAACTAAGAAGAGTTATTTATATAATGGGTTCCCTTTGAGTAGAAGAGTAGATGTAAATGAAAGGATACTTTATAGAGATGATGAAGTCAATATGGTAATGAGTCCTTATAAAAATACGAATGGAGAATATTACATAACATTACCTTATAGATATGGAGTAGAGGAAACAACAAATATAGTCCAGCAAATATTATTGTGGAATACTCCTCAACCTATCATAGGTTTAGACCAAAGTTTAACAGGTTCAGCAAGTAAAACATTTGGGAATGCTTCTATTGGTAATCTTACAAGATTTCCTAAAGATGAAAGTTGGAATAATTCAGATATGAGATATTATGTTCCTAAACCTACTACTACAAGTATAGGAGGTAGTGGGGGTGCGACTAAGAACGGTTCTTTTAATGTAGCAGTAAGACACGATAATAGTAGGTTTTCTATTTATCAATTAAAGAACACTATTCATACTTCAGGTGGTTATGATGGAGGTATTGTATCTGAATGTTTAAAGGGTATTGAGTGGGACCCTAATGATACTAATACACATATGAGTAATGCTTCATATATTAAGGGTCTTACTTATGATGGTAAATATGGGAATGAATATTGGAATGATATTGCGTGTAGAGAATATGTTCGTGTCAGAAATAAGGTGAATTGTTCGGTGACGTCAGGATATAACTCTAATAGTGATATAGCAAATAAACTTACAGAGGATATGGTGAGAACACAAGATATAGAGTCTGTTCGTTATAATAGGATTGATTATAGTATATTTGCTGAAAATCAGGTATGTAAGTTATATAACACAGCAACTCCCTATAGTTTTTCTGAGGAAAACTGGAAAACATTTAATACTGTTCCTGGATTCACTAATGATACTGAGTTCTATTATAATTATATAGAAGCACACCAAACAATAGGAGTTAAAAGACCTGAACTCTATGAGTTAGGAAGAGCATTATCTACAACTTCAGGAGGGTATGACCTAAGATTTGATTACTTCACAAATCTTAATTCACAATATAACGCCTCAGGATTAATCTACACAAGTATTCCTTGGTCAAAGGTTCAAGATTTAAAGAACCTTGTAGATGCTCAGCATAAATATCCTGAGTTATTTGATACAAGATACATTAATAATTTAAATGCTCTTTCTTCTACGACACCTTTGGAAACGCCAGGCAGTGCTGGATTCTTACATATTAACACTAATTCTGAACATTTATTTTTAGGATATGATTTAACAGATAATAATTCTAATTATTGGACAAATACTATTACTGAGATAGCACCTGATGTATGTCCTAATGCTTCATTCTGTTCCATTCCATTCTTCTTTGATATAAACTCATCAACTACAAATATGCCCGAGGGAAAAATAGCAACAGGTAAAACTTGGGAAAATGCTGTGTATGGATTTGCTGTGAAATCTTATAATGCTTTTAGTGATGAATATTACATCGCATTAAAGAGTAGTGCTCATTATAATCTTGCGAATTATAGTGCTTCAGGAGAACCAATTATTCCTTTAGGAACAAAGATAGGGTGGGATTATCATTTTAATGCTTATGGTTGTCCTTGTATCTTATTATGGAATGGATTTTCAGGAGAAGATGGTGTCGGATATCAGGGTTATGGATTATCCTATTATGTGAATCCCGATGATTCTGAAGGTATTCTTTCATTAAATAAAGCAGTCCAAAGCACTCCCTTTATTTATCTTGGTAGTCCTGATGTAGAGGTAGGATATGACCAAGATAGTGATAGATTTGAGATATTAAAATTACATACAAGTGAAAGGATAGGTAATTTATATAACGCAGGATATCAGGCAGAGATTGTTTATGAGGAAACTGATGCTTCAGGAGTAGTTGTATTTACAAATCCTGATGGTGAGGTTCCCACTAATGATAATTCAGATAGCAGAGTGTATAAGATAAATAAACAACTCACAAAAACAAATTATACTCCTCGTATGGCACCGTATAATAATGAAGTCAATGCTTCATTCTATACAAGATATACTGATACGAATAATGCTTCTTATATAGCACAGCAGATAGTAGAATATCCTAATAATAATTTTATGAATCAGAGTATTTTTGACTCTACTTGCGGAAACTTTATTGTTGATTGGGGTATGAATGAGAAATATTGGAATGAATCTTTATGGGGTGTAATGGGGTTCAGATACAATCAAACATCAGGGAGAGGTAATACACAAACAAGAGTTATTAATTCTGTATCTTGGGGAGATACATTAGATGGTATGGATGAGAATACAACAAATGCTGATATAACAAATTTGGATTTCTTTACTGATGGGACTCGTAATTTTTTTAACCAAAAAACTTATGGATTAACCCCCCATATTCCACAGACACCAAGATTTGAGAGTATGTCAGGGAATGCTTGTCATACATTCTCTCCACCTATATCGGTGACTCAAACTCGGGGGCAACCACTCAGGGCATTAGAAATACCCACGAGAACTTTAAGAGCTTATTACACAATAAGAAGTAATATTATAGGTCAGGGGAATTATTTTGGTTCTTCTCAGTCAAGTATTCCCTTGCCTGTTGTCGCAGTTGTGGAGAAGGTTTCACAAAGTGGGGACTTCTTTAATCTATCACAGGGGAGATTACAATTCACAATAACTCAACCCACTATGCTCACAGATATAACAACAAGTATTCACGACCCTGATGGTTCATTTTCAAAAGTAAGTAGTAATAGTGCTGTTCTTTATCAAGTCCAAAGACAAGTGAATGCTGATATGAATGTTGTCTCCACTATTTTACAGGGGGATAATAAGAAACAAGCACAAGAGTTTGAGGAACAATTAGAACCTCCTCAACCAACAAAAAAAGATATTAATGATGTCATTAAAGGAATGATGAATTAATT
>Ga0099850_1001135_pt1 | contig 12415 bp, 11 predicted proteins | sample CB_VirMetaG_5_FD_79182 | JGI IMG/M metagenome (GOLD analysis project Ga0099850, IMG submission 79182) | Freshwater to marine saline gradient viral communities from Chesapeake Bay - CB_1508_1D Viral MetaG | ecosystem: Environmental > Aquatic > Marine > Coastal | place: USA: Chesapeake Bay... | reverse complement strand
ATCATATTCTTCTTTACCAAATTCTAATCCAGCTTTTTGGTCTCTTTGGGTTGTTCCCCATGGGCTTTGTCTTGCAGAGTCTAGATATTCCTGGGTATATACTACATCAATGTCTCTTTTTTGAAATTTTACTGCCTGACAGCCTGTCTCTGCAGCCATGTCGATAAGCTTCTTAGTAAGATCCATGGATCCATTGTGATTGATACCGATCTCTGCAATGAAAAACGGCATGTTTAGTGTATCCCGATATGGGTTAAAATTAGTTGTCACTTTTTACTCCTTTGTGAACTATTGATAAGTTGATTATATTCTCTATGATAATATTTTTTTAGTTATTTCTGCATGTGAATTATTTTTATAGGATTCACCCAAGTTTTTGAACTGTACGTTCGGGTATTGTGTCAACATATAATCCCAAAATACAACGTTTTCTCTTCTTTGAAAATCATAGGTGTAATTGGAAGATATGTTTAGTTTTTTTCCTTTCTCAAAAGCATGATCCCCTGCTTGCATAGTGTTTATTTGTTCTTCGGTCCACCCATCCATGCCAACAATTTTTATTTTAGCGGCGCCGCACAATAAAGCCAATGCAACAAGTTTAGGAGCAGCTCCTGATGTTAGAAACATTCTAGTTCCAAACAAAACAGTCTTACAATTATGTTCCTTGAAACTTTTCAATATGTAGTCTGGTCTCGATATTGTTGTGTCAGCTGCGCAAACTGTATCATTTTGTTTTACATAATTTTTCAACTTTTCTATTCCCATGTGTGTTTCTGCATTTATGTAAAACAAGTCTATCTTTGAATTGACAATTTTTTGATTGTTGTAAAAGTGATTGCATGTCCATGTATAGTCACGCTCTTCGTCTTCCCAAGAACAAGCATTTGTACTTGGGCCTCCACCTACTATCAAAATTGTACTGTCTTTGTATTTTTTCATATCAGGTGTACATTCAAAAAAACCATCATCGTTTAGATCTAATCTATTATTCGGATTGAAAAAATCACTATATCTAGAAATGGATGGTACACCATATTTTTTGTTATATAAAAAACTAGCTCTAGTGTCTAAAAAACTAGCTTCATTTGGCACAGGAGAATTTAGATATGTTTCATCTGCTCCAAAAATTTTTGGTTTCTTCTCATCGAACCAGACATTATAACTTGGTTTTTTATTTATCCTAGCTATGTAATTGTGAAACTTTTCTTCTATATCTTTTGGCAATTCATAACACATTTCTTCAGTTGATGCATTGTAGACCATTCTGCATTGTGTCCAATATTGCCTACTCTCATTCATTATCTAATGTCTCCTTTACTAATAAATAATCTCCAACAACTAGAGCATCTAAGTTTGTACTCATATAGCACTTATACGCATCAGCAACATCATTTACTATTGGCTGTCCCTTTACATTAAAGGAAGTATTAAGCAAAATCGGGTATCCGCTAATATTTTCAAATTGTTCTAATAGTTTTTTGAATTGTGGATTTAAATCTCCTACAGTTTGCACTCTTGCTGAGTTGTCTACGTGAATTACCGCTTCAATTTCTTTTGATTTTTCTTTTCTTGCTTGCACAGCCATCAGCATATGCGGAGATTGTTGCTCTATGTGAAACCATTCACTAGCTTTCTCCTCTAGCACGGCAGGTGCAAATGGGCGAAATGGTTCTCTAAATTTGACCCTAGCATTTACGTGATCTTTTATATCTCTTGGAGCAGGTTTCGCTAAGATACTACGACTCCCAAGTGCTCTAGGGCCGAACTCCGCAGGGCCTTGGCACCAACCGATTATCTTGCTTTCATACAAAAGTCTGCATACCTTGGAATAATCTCCGTCTAACTTCTCAAATTTTACTCCCGTTTTTTCTAAAAAAGCCAATATTTCATTGTCAGTGTCACGATGTCCTAAGTAAAAATTGTGAAACTTTTTAGGATGCAATGTCCCAAGTTGTTTTTTTCTCGACAAGTAACATGCACCAATTGAAAGTCCATTATCGCCAGAACCTGGTTGGACAAAAATCTCATCAAATATACCTTCTTCTAAAATCCTTCCGTTTAGGGAACAATTCAGACCAACTCCTCCTGCTATACACAATTTTTCAAAATTATACTTTTTTCGTGCTGTCTTTAACATCTCAACAACGACCTCCTCTAATCTATCTTGAAGTCCTGCTGCTATGTTTTTGTGTGTGTCCGTTATGTCGTCTTCCCAGTTTCTCTTGGGTCCAAACAAACTCGTAAATTTATCACTGACAAACTTACTACGAACCTCATGAAAAGCTATCCAATCTGTATTTATCTTTACATCAAAATCATTTTCTAACTTAATAATATCCCTAAATAGTTCCAAATATGTAAGCTCATTGCCATCGACGATCAACTTTTCTGAAGAGTTGCCCAATGGAGCAAGCCCCATAACAATACCCTCATCATATGATGGTTTCCACCCTAGATAATACGTTATCGATGAATATACAAGCCCAAGAGAGTTTGGCCAAGGGTTACCGTCATGTAAGACTTTGACATCTCCAGATAAACCCATCGCAAACATAGAACACATCCTTTCTCCGACCCCATCATTACTCATTAACAAGGAGTTCTTGAAGCCACTAGGATAATAAGCGCTAGCAACATGAGCAAGATGGTGAGGGTGAAATTCTACCTTTCCTGTATAGCCTGTCTGCGATTTAAGTTCCTCAATAAACTCATCCTCCGTGGGTAAATCTCGCCTCATTGACCTAATTGGTCCAGAGTGGTTTAGTAAGAGTTTTGGCTTATACGCAAAACTTACAACACCTACATCCGATATCTTAACGTCTGCAATTTTCAAACAGTCATTTATGGCATTGATTGGGAATTTACGTGTATGTTTTTCTCCAATGTACCTTTCTTCTTCGCATGCAGCGACAAGCTCACCATCTATCATTATTGCTGCCGATGTGTCATGTCCTCCCCAATTTACTCCTAATATAATACTTTTCATATTTTTTTCGTCTCCAATACTTTACTCAACAACGTTTCATCTTTTTCGGATGCGCTATAAATTTTCATTTGGTGCATCTCTTTCCATTCTGCCCATACTTTTATCAAATCAAGAGGTATTTTTACAACATCGCTCATTTGAGTTTCGTCATTCCATGGGTGTCTCGAATCATTACTATAGAACCTAGGACCATACAAATCGAAACCAATCACATAAACTTCTGTCGCATGCAGATAGTAACATATTGGAAACACTGAACTTGATAATTTATTTTCCAAGCCCCATGTAAACCTAGAACCAATAACCGATTCTGAATCGAATGGTACAGAACCTATAATAACCTCATCGTGCATGAATCTATAGAATGGATCTTTTCCAAAAATGTTTTCCTGAAGATCTTGATTTTTAGAAAGTGTTCCTATAAACTTTGTAGATGTCGTTGGTACTATTGTTACTTTGCAGTAATTTGATACTTGTTTTATGTAGTTTTGTAGTTTTTCCCATCCGGCTGGATCTCTTAGAAGAGGAGAACTTCCACAATACTTTCTGTACTGCCGGACATCTCCAACGAAAAAAGACGGTATCAGTATTTCCAAATCTACTTTTTGCTTTTTATTTATTATAGATTCCATACCTTCGATAAATCCATATGGATCTGTTGCGAACCAATAGTCAGGCTGTATTCCCAATATCTCTTTGCAATGCGGATATGTCCTCTGAAAAGCAAGTACTTTGTATTCTTGTCTACTATCCTTTATCTTTTGTGCTTGGCCAGTTACAGAATGTCCCGGTCCAAGTGCTATTATTTTATTCACACCATTCACTCCTTAGAAGACTTAATATGTGTGAATCCCAGTATTTTCCTTCATTATAATAATTTTCTCTCATTGTTCCTTCAAAAACAAATCCGATTCTCTTGTATACATCAATCGAAGCATTGTTGTCATACACTTCACACCATATTTTATTTAAATTTATATCATTGAACCCATAACGAATTAAACATCGAAGTGAATCTGAGCCGTACCCTCCATTCCTATAGGATTCTTCTCCTATGTATATGCCAAATTCTCCTGTTCTATTAATCCAGTTTATATAATATAAGCCACAGTGACCTATAAGTTTTCCTGTTTTCTTGTCTTTAATGGAGAAATTTACTTGATTAGGATCAATATTTATCTTCTCAAACCACTTCTTCTGCATCAAGTTGCTGATTTCCCTATATTCTCTAAAATACTTTCTAAGATTTGGGTTATTTCTCCATGCCCTAAGCTGCTCTATATGCTCAGAGTCAACACTTTCCAGGATTACCTTATTGCCCTCTATCATTACTGCACATCGCTTTCAAGAATAACTTGATTTTTATGTATCTTGTTTTTAGCAATCTTATACAAAGTTTGATAATATTTTTTTGCTGGGATTGCATCTTCAATAAATGGTCGCATGGTTGTTATATTTGATTCGGTCAAGCACTCTCCGGGGTTTATATCCCTCTTTGCAACAACTGATCTTGTTGCATTCTTGAATTCTTTTTCGCTATCTGTAAATTTATTTTCCTTCAAGCCAAGACATTGTTCTGAATCTCTTATGTTCTTTACCATTTCGGTTAACTCTTGTGGTTCAATGGCAAACTTATGATCAGGACCTGTAAGTGACCTTGAGATAGTAAAATGCTTTTCTACAACGGTCGCCCCATTGACAACAGCAAGAGGTGGAACTAAAATTCCTTCTGTATGGTCTGAGATACCAACTGCAAATTTGCATGGAAAAAAGTCGCTATACTCTTGTGTTTCAATTATTTTTCTTATTTGGCAAATATTTGAATCCCGCAGAGGCGTTGGGTAAGCATTATTGCCATGCAGGACTGTGATATCTGCATCTTTATTCTCTTCTAATATCCACGATATTGTTTCTGATATTTGCTGCAAGTCTGAACCTATTCCTGATGTGAATATTATAGGCAAACCCGTTGATGCAACTAGTTTAACAAATCTTGGATCAGTGGATTCAAAACCTGCTATTTTCATTCTTTTTACACCCAAATCATACAATTCTTGTACAGCTGATTCATCAAAGGGTGTTGACATAAATTCTATCCCAACATCACTGCAATATTGAAATAATTCTTTTTGCCACTCTCTTGGTAGCTCTATTTGCTTTATTAGATTGTTTATATCCTTGTATCCGGCGAAATCATCCACGTTTTTGGCATATAGTGTTTCTGATGAATAAGTTTGAAATTTTACAGCATTTGCGCCTGATTGCGCAGCGATGTCTATTAGCTTTCTTGCTTGAGATAGGTCACGATCGTGATTAGCTCCCGCTTCTGCTATAACGAATACACTCATTTATAATCGTCTCCAATTCTTTTTCTGACAGATTTTGATGTATAGGAAGGTTTATCAATCTATTTTCCATACTATCGGTAGCCGGAAGACTGATATCTTGCTTATACTGTTTTGTCTTATGCAACAAGGGATAGTGAAATCCGCTACCAATCCCTTTTGTACTCAAATACTTTCTAAGTATATCAGAAGAAAGGCCATCCTTTAAAATCAAAGTAGACAAATAATATGATGACTGCTTATCGTGCTTTGTAAAATACCCAATTTGGCTTGGAAGATTGTCTTTCAAAAATTTAAAATTCTTTTTTCTCTTTTCAACGTTATCAAAACACCTCTCAATTTGTGATAAACCTATGGCAGCATTTAGGTTATTCATATAAAAATTAAAACCTTGTTGCACTAAGTCGTATGTGTCTCCAATTATTTTTCTTCCGAAATTCCTACCGGACTTCATATAATCACTAGATTTCTTTGAGTCTGTCGCCAATAATCCTCCATTTGACATACATATTGGCTTAACTGGATGGAAAGAGTAGAATGCATAATCATAATCCATAGTTGGAGATATACAATGTGCCGAATCTAAAACTAGTATAGAACCTGTATCTTTTAATAACTTCGATACCTTTGGTACTTTGCTAACACCACCATACAAAACCGGCATTACAATTGATTTATTTTTTGAGTTGGATAAGCTTTGCAATAAGCTATCATGGCACATTAGAGCATCTTTATTGACGTCTACATATTTTACATTATGTCCGTTCTTTAATGCTGCATATACTGGTGAGACAAAGCCAATAGATGTTGTGTGGATGTCACATGCTCCATATATCTCATATAAGTACTGAAATAGAAGATATGCTGCCGAAGATGCTGAATTGAAACCTATATTGTATTTTTTATTTGATAATTTTGAATACTTTGACTCGAACAAGTCAACATTCTTTCCAAACGCCAGAATTTTACTTTTTATAGTAGATACTGCTGCTTCTATGTCTTTGTTGTTTATATCAGGCTCAAAACAATTTATTGTCATATTTAGTCGCTTTCTGATAGTCCACGATTAATAAGTTTCTCTAAATCCTCTATACTATCACTAACATGTAAGCTTGAGTTAAACTCTTTTCCTCTATATTTTTTCCAATCTTTGCAGTGATTTCTTTTTGTATATTGTGGTCTGACTGCCAAAAGGCCATCTACCGGTGGAACAAACGTATATGGAAGTTCTGTTTCTGCTAGCATATCCTCATGAAGCTTTTCCCCTGGTCTGAGACCTACTAACTTGTATGTAAAGTGAGACTCCGCCATTTTCATTACTACACCAAGAATGGTGTCCATATCATACGATTTGATATGTGGTATAAAAACCTCGCCTCCTTCTGCGCATTCGACTGAATTCAAAACAGTATCTACGGCATCATTTAAGGTAAATAAAAACCTGGTCATCTCAAGCGATGTGACCATTATTGGTTTGCCCTCTTCGATTAAGGACATCCACAGCGGAATAAAAGATCCTCTAGATGCTATTACGTTGCCGTACCTAACTGATGAAAAAATAGTGTTGCTTGACATATAGTCGTAGTTTGTAAAAATTCTTTCCGCTATAAATTTAGATGAACCATAAACATTCACTGGCTTGCATGCTTTATCTGTGGAAATCAATATACATTTTTTTACACCGTTCAATAATGATGCTTTCGCCACATTATCTGTTCCAGTGATATTGGTTTTTATACATTCATCCGGATGGAATTCCATGTCGTCTATTCTTTTTAGCGCTGCCGTATGCAAGACGTAATCTGGTTTGTGTAATGCCATAGTTACATTCAGTTTATCGAAGTCTCTTATATCGCCTATTACACAATGTAAATTTCCTTTCCGGCTGCTGCCGAAAGCAAGGGCTTGCTTGCCCTCGTCCCTTGAATAAATTACGACCTCATGACCACTTGACAACAGCTTTCTTGTTAAAGCTTTACCGAGGGAGCCGGTACCACCTGTAATTAAAAATTTCATTATATTGTATCTCTCTTTATACTTTCAGGAGCTGGGCTTATTGATGAAACAATTGTCAGGTTAATTCCATTCTTATTTAACCAGTTAGACCAATCTAAAATAGCATCAGTGGTAATCTTGCCTTCTAAGCTCAAAGTGGCTACTGCTTCTGAATTTTGAGCTACTTCGTTATTATCAATAAAGTCGCTCTTATCCAAGCCACTGTTGATTTTATCATAAAAATGCTGTTGACCCATGTTTCCTTCAATATGCTTATTATCCCAGCCAATTGTTATAATATCAGAGACGCCTAGGTGTTGTAAAGCATAAAAGACAACTTCATACATAATTCCTGGACCATAAGGACGTAGGAGAGGCTGCTTATCAAATGTCCAAGAGTCAAGATCTTTTGTTGAAGCAATAGAATTACTAAACTCCCTTTCTCTAATGAAAAACTTAATATCACATTCTCCAAGGCGTCTCGGACTGGTAGATGCCTCAATTACAATGGGCTTGTTCGAAGAATAATCGTACTTCTTAAAATTTCCACAGTTATAAAGGTGAAGGTCTATCAAGTCTTCAAACATCTGATAAGACTGCTTTATAGCTATCCCCAAGTTGTCTTTTAGTAGATCCTTGATCTTCTCTGGTTCGTGTTCTGTCAAGGTTGGTCCGCAGGATAATAAAACAGCTTTTTCGCCTTTAAAAAGATCTTTTAAGAAGGAAAGCTTTTCGATTTGACTTATATCTCTTTTCAAAACCTCTTTTGCGAAAGAGGCTCTCTCCTTTACATTATCGATCTTAAGCGCTTCTTCCCTTGCTTCTTCTAAATCTAAGTTATCCCCTGCCTTTTCTTCAAATAATCCAACAGGCTCTAAAATAGATCTACGCAGTTGCTCTGTGATATTATCGAATTGATAGTTTTCACAAATATGACTTTGCAAAGATTTTGACCACTTCTTATACATCCCATGATTCTTGTAGACATTTCGGAGTTGTTTTTTAAAAGAGGCATTGTTGGGCACTGCCCACTTTGAACCTTCAACCAAAATATCTTGCCAAACAACATGCTTAGGGATTTCTTGCAATTCATAATCAACCTTAGCAAAAAGCTTTTTAGTCTTTGTTTTCCCACCTTCTTTATAGGGTGCAGATAAAAAGTCTAAATGTCCAGACCAGTCAGTTGCAATAATTGGAAGCCCACTATATGCTGCTTCAAAAATAGGCAACCCATAACCTTCTCCATGTGCAAGATTTATATAAGCATGAATATCATCCCTTTTATACAATGAATGAATTTCTGCTTCAGCAAGATTCCCATGTAAAAGATAAACTTTGCATTTTCTACTTTCACTTGAGTAATTTTTTAAAATTTCTTTAAGGTGTCTTCTTGTAAAGTCACGATCTATGTTTGATCCCTTAGATCTGCCAGTCTTCAGGATGAGCCCAACATTGTCGTCTCTAAACTCTTCAATGAACCACTTTATGGTATTTTCTAGGTTTTTCCTTGGACCTAAGAGTGCTATTGAAAGAAAGTTAAAATCCGTGTCTAAATTAATATCTAAATTATCAATTTCGTGCTCCTTATAAGGATAAGGAATCACATCAACTTCTGCATTACAAGAAATTAAAGTCTCTTCTGATGTCTTGCTATTGACCAGTTGATATGAAGTGCCTGTGAATCCAGACTTTGCATGTTCCGAAGGCACTATTAATTTATCTAAGCCTTGATGAGTCTTTATTAACCAATTTGGTGACACTCTATCCGTCTCAATTCCAGCAGTTACGCAGACAGAGAATGGAGCTTTCTTTTCAAACTCATTTGGAATTCCAACATGAACTTGTACATCAAAATGTGGTTGAATTTTCTGATTTTTTGATGCCTGTATATAATTCGTTAAAGAATTAATCGCAGTTTGTATTTCTTCTCTTTCAGGCTGTGGAACGCTTGATGCCCAGGTAGTTGCTCCCCATTCTAATGGGTTAATAAAAATCTGCAAGTTATCTTGCTGCTTTAGCGACCTGAAAACTAGTCTCGCATGCTCGCCATACCCAGACTGAGTTAAAATGGGTGCTTCTAGTAAAACTTTTATCATAATTCTTCAAAACTCCAACTTTTATAATTTTTTCTATTTTCCCAAGACCCATTATTTTCAAAAAGCTCTTGAAATGCTTGATACCATAATCCTGAGTATTGCGCAAATCCATAATTATCCATCACATGCTTTCGCCCGGCTTTGCCCATTTCTTCTCTTTGTTCTTTTGACATGTTATGGAATTTTTCCATAGCATCTGCTACATCTTTTCCAGATAATCTATCTTCATAAATATAGGGCACGTCTTGGGAGCCAATGATGGCTTTTGAAGATGGTTCTAGTCCGATACCAAACCATTTTTCTCCATCTGTGACCTGCTCTTGCATACCACCTGTCATAGTGACAATTATTGGTGTTTCAGATGCTAACGATTCAAGAGTAGCCAAACCAAAGCCTTCGGCATCTGAAATATTAATTGTGCAATCCACGGCTGAATAAATGTCTGCAAGATTTTCAGGAGGCATTTTTTGAGTTGAAAGTAATAACTGACCATCTGTTAGACCAAGATTTTCCATAATCGCAACAAGGTCTTGTCCGTTAGGATCTTTTGGCTCAGTGTGCATAACTAGGACAGCTTTGTCATGACCAACCCTATCCAAGAAATCCTTAAACCAAAAAATCAAAGAACCAGATTGCTTTCTTCTAGCATTTCGATTATTCCAAAAAAAGATTGTTTTATTCTCGTGATCTTTGGAAATCTGTGATCTTATCTTATTTACTATTTGCTGGTCTTTTTTACAAAAAATCTTTGTATCTACTGAGTGAGGGATCCTCAAGCATCTAACATCTGGAGAGACTGTTCTTACGATATCATCGGTAACTTTACTAATGGTACAAATCATATCATTAGAGTCGTAATATTTCTTGTTGAAACTAGGGTACGGGTAATTATCCCAAACATGATAATAAATCATTGGTACCTTTGATCTAATTTCATCTTCCATTTCCCATAGCCAAACATAAAATCTTGGATCTGTCATAAACCAAAGAGCATCTGGTTTATATTCATCTAAGATTTGCCTTACAATATGGGGATTTCCATACCCGTCAACTGGCTTAATCAACCAATCTTCTTCGTATGGGGATACTTTTTGAATCCTATAGTCTTGATGCTTAATTGCTCCCGCTAAACAAAAGAACTGAAATTCTCCTGTTCTCAGCATAGCTTCAATCATGTATTTTGTTTGCGTCCCTACACCAGAAGGGACCAGCGGCGAGTCCGCTATTACTAGTATCTTTTTCTTTTCTGTCATTGGCAATGTTCCGTTTTATAAAATTTGCAGTACTTACAATTAAGCCTGTTTTTGATTTGAATACCTTTCTCTATGTTTATAACAGCATTCTCCAGTAATTTTAAGGAGTTCTCTGTCTTTTTGGGTCCTGACGTCACCCTAACGACCTCTACATTATTTTTCTTTGCGGTTCTCTTCAAGAGAATAAAGTAAGTTTCGATGTTTTTTGTATCGATGTTGTGCTTTTTAGAAAAGTAGTTTTTGTAGTACGTTAGTTGATAAGTAGTCATAGGGTCAGACTTTTTTGCAGTATCCCAGCCCCAAGAGCAAGTTTTCCAGTCAATAATGTGGTATTTCCCGTCTGGTGTCTTTATCGTGAGGTCAATGAACCCTTTGAAGTGCTTCCCATAAGACTCGAACTCTCCTATCGGCTCTAGAAGCTCTTCTTCTACTGCCACAACTTCAAACTCACCAAAATATTCCTTCACTGCTGGAAGGACTTGTTCACAAATAGGTCTTGCTTGTTGACGCATTTCATTTACAAGCTTTTCATCTAGCTGCTTTCCTTGTTCTTTCAGCGTTATTAGTTCGTTTAAGAAATTTAAATCAAAAATTTCTGTTGCTGTTTTAGTTGGGTCAGGAACTACCTCTTCACAAACAGCATGAATAGCTGTCCCAAATGCTGTAAATTCATTTCCTTCAAAGTATGGTAATTTATCAATGTGAATTAGTTTGTGTCGGTATGGACACTCTTTCCAGTTTTTAAGCTCAGAAAAGCTTATTCTTTTTATGTCAGACATTATTCCTCTTTTTGGTTTTCTAAATTTTCTACTACCTTCTTTATTCTACTACGAATTGGCGCCTTTGTCGAGGTTTTTTCTTCTGTCTGTTGTATTTCTTCTTTTGGCTTCGTTACTCGTCTTCTTCTGGTTGGCTTCTTTGTTGGCGCCTCTTCTTTCAACTGAAACACCCAAGTGCCTGATTGAGTATACTTATCCTTTCCCATGTTGGATACTTTTTTATCTGGCGTAGAGATTAGTTCTACTTTATCTCTAAATTCTTCTGGAACTAAAGATTTAGGATCTCCCGAATAAATTAACTTGTCTTCTATGGCAAATTTTCTTTTTTTGATCGAAACCGTTACTTTAAATTGATTATCTACTCTCTCTAATTCTTCTATAAACATTTTTTATCTCCTTAAACTAATTCACTTATTTTTTTAAATAATCTTGGACTGATGGTTTTGAGCCTGGATACTTCTTCTCTCAAAAAGAAAGCTTCAAATCCATTGGCGAAATACTCTCTCAAAGAAGTAGCTCCGTATGGCGAGTAAAATAAATTAGTTGTTATACTCGATAATAATGGATAACCAACTTCTTGATAAAGAAACATATCAAATGCCTCATTGTACTCTGGATCCAGGAAGTGTTGCAGTTCTAGTTCAAAGCCTTCATTTTTTAACATAACCCACATTTCTTTTCTTTTTGAAATAAACTCTTCTTCAATCTTCCGGTCTGAGTAAATTTGCACTCCATAGACTTCCTCTACTGAGTGGGCTACTTCGTGTACCAAATCATCAAGCAAGTCTTCTTCTGATGTTTGTACGTTAGTTACAAGTATTGATGAATCTTTGTAAAGAGCTTGTATTTTTCTTCTATTTAGTTCTTCAAAATCTCCAACATAAATAGAGTCAATGTTTGAAAGTAATTTTTTTGGAAGGATTGATACTAACTCAGTAATAGCAGTATTAACTGAAATGTT
>Ga0099850_1001134_pt1 | contig 12417 bp, 10 predicted proteins | sample CB_VirMetaG_5_FD_79182 | JGI IMG/M metagenome (GOLD analysis project Ga0099850, IMG submission 79182) | Freshwater to marine saline gradient viral communities from Chesapeake Bay - CB_1508_1D Viral MetaG | ecosystem: Environmental > Aquatic > Marine > Coastal | place: USA: Chesapeake Bay... | reverse complement strand
AATCTTTTTCTTTGTATCTTCAGCTAAGTTGACTACATCTAATCCTTCTGGCCAGTGAACAAAAGTAGTTCTATATTTTACTTCTACGTCATATAATCTTTCAAGATCTTCTTTTAACCAATAAAGATCCTCACTAATTTCATTCATATAGAAAGCATGATAAGCAGTGGTAGTACAAACTAACAAAAGTTTTTCTATCTTATCTGTTCTATTCAGCATGTCATGAATATTTTCTATGACAGACTCATAATCACCACCTTGTCTAAAGTAATTAAATAAGTCTCCAGTACCATCCATACTGACTGTGATATCAGCTCTTTTGAAATGTTCCCATAATTCAACAATGTCATAGTTCTTAAACTTAGTCATTGACATATTAGTATTATAGACAAGAGTAATATTACTAGTATCAATCTTTGGATCTTCAATCATACGTTCAAGGAATCGATACATCTCAACATGAAAGAATGGTTCACCACCAGAAAATTCAATACGTTCTACTGTTGGTAATATATTCTCAAAGAGATGATCTATGACTTCAGGTGTTGGAATATCAATCTGATGATCAAGTCTTTCGATAAGATGATCAAAGTGATGTTGTGCCCAAAGCTTATTTGCTATTTCGGGATTTTGTTTACCAATTTTAATAAAGTTAGAGTTAGAAGCAACTGTACAATGACGACAGGAATAGTTACATGCACGGTTAAGTTTAAGTTGTAGATCTTTAACTACGACTTCTGTACTACTATAATCTGGCTCTGAAACAAGTAAATCTTCAGATCTTTGTCTGTATGATTTGATTCCATTTTCTTCTTGAATCTTACAATCAACACATTCAACTGGCCATTCATCATTCATTAGTTGGGTTCGTACACGTCTCCATTCTGATGAATTCACATCAGGAATATCTGGTACTTTACCAAACTGATGACCATGATGTAACTTAAATCTAAAACATGGTGCATAACCACCTGGTTTAAAATCTAAATGTGTCCAAGCATACTTACACTTCATCTACCAAATCACAATACAAACAATCACGGGTTTGAGGACGTTCATGAGCATCCACATATTTCTTAGTATTTATCTTAAGCATATGAGCAAGTTCTGGATTAGCATCTTCGAGTCTAGTATCATAATATTCATCAAACTTCTTAATTTTGAAAAGTATTTTATGCCATGCTATATGATTATATTTTCTTTTACTAAAAGCTTGTTTTATCTTTTCATTCTTATTTTCACTTAATACCCATTCCTCAAACCAGTCAGGTGCATTTAAGAATGGAAAGTTCCAGTCATCATATGACCAACTTTGTGTATCACAATATGGTTCATAATATTCTAATGCAGCATCAATCTTATTCACATTCAGTACTGTAAATGTCTGATGAACTGTCATATGTCTATTATGAAGTAGATCCCCATAATCCATAAAGTTCATAAGACTTTCTGCAAATTTAGAACCAACACGTTGATATTCAGAATGTTTAGGTAATCCATCAAAGCTTCCAGATAATCTTACTAACTTAAACTTGTTTAGGATATTAGCAATCTCTTTTGTCATTGGCATTGAACAATTTGTAACTAACTCTAATTCAACTTCAGGTATATTACATCTAGATTCAATTAGATAAAGAAAATCTAAAAAGTTTGGTGACATAAATGGTTCACCACCTAATAACTTAATTCTTTTTAAATGTGACCAATCAATATCTAGATTTTTAATTTCCTCATATCTACTTTTACTTACTTTACTTGGATACATTTCTAAGAACGGATATTTACTATTAAAATGTATATCTCTTATTAGATTCTTAGATGAGAACTTACTATCACACATACGACACTGATAATTACAAATATTATCTAAACTAATTTCTATATGTTCTAGTTGTTTAAAATTTAAATCAAGATTTGGTAACCTATCTTCTAGATTATGAAACTCATTAGCTCTCATTCTCATACTTGGGACATTAACTTTTTCTTCCTCATAACATTTCTTACACTGAGGAATCTTTTTCCCATCCAACATATCCTTTCTTATTTGTTCAAAAGCATCGGGATGATCATCTAGTGTCCATCCAGATGACATTGAGAACCTACAACAAGGTCGAATAGTATCATTCATAGTAACAGTAAACGATACCCATGGTAACATACAAATCATACAACAAATCCTACTAAAAACTGTTTCCAGGCACCATCACCAAATCTTCTTGCTGAATGTAGTTGTTGACAATTAAAGATAAGTGCTTTTTCTGTATCCCACTCAAAGACTAAATCTTCTTCAATCTTATCTAATTTAACAGGAATAGTTTCACCAGTATCATAATAAGCAATTCTATTACCACCTTGATACATAACTCTTTTCTCAGACCACCATCTATACATGATTGTAGCTGGTTGATGACCACCCCATGCTAATGGAACTATACATCCTAAATTTCCTTCATTACCTTCAACAGTATCAGTATGATAAAGAACATTCTTTACTGAATGAAAGAATTCAAATTCCCATCTACCCTGATAACAATCCATCTGTTGATTACAATATTGATTAGCTTCATATGAGAATCTTTGTACATAATTTTCTTGCTGAGTACCTAAATATCTTCTTTCTGATAACTCAGTTTCAAGGATCATATCAATAGCATCTTGACTAAAAGGATTATCAATGATTCTATTTTTCGCTTTTTTCAACATCGTTTAACCCCCTATCTGTTCCTCTTTCATCATACATACCATCAATCAACATACGTAATGGTGTACGTATTCCATAATGTTTATCATCCTTACTTGCAATATGAATTGAATGACATTCTTCTAATCCAAAATCCTTACACACTTTTGTGTATTCTTTTGAATAATTCCCCCACCAATAATCAGGACCAAATTTTCTCATCATTTCAACACCAATCCACATATCAGAAACATTACAATATTGATAATCATTCATAATAGAAATTGGTCCTATTACTTTTTCTCTACTATATCTAATACCAATACGATTTGATCCCATACCTAAAGCTTTTGAAAGTGAAACTGATACAGACTGAATTGCTGGATGATCACAATCAAAATAGAAATTTCTACATTGTCCAAACCAAGCACCATCAATATGTACTGGAACACCTAACTCATAACAATGATCTAAAGTTTCCCTAAAATCTGGTAGATAATTACCAGTAATACAAGATGGATATGATACAATTAATACATTACCAGGAAGGATATCAAATCTACTTCTGATCTCTTGTACATTCCAATCTGTTAATCTTAAATGATATTTGTACTCACCTTTAAAGACACATATATCTGAACCATGTCGTAAATGTAATTCATCTAATGTATGTGTAGTACCAAGAATAGCTTCTCTTACAGGAAACTTATCTAAACCTCTATATGAAATATATTTGTGTTCATGAATCCATTTATCTATTTCTTCTAAGAATTCATAAACATAACCATGTACATCTAAAGGATATGTTTCCATTGTTAGGTCTTTACGGAAACGAATAAAATCAGAAACCATCATAGGTCTCTGTCTTCTTGTTCCTAAATCCTCAAATTTTATATCTTCATATTTCATCTAATAATTGAGAAAATTCAGGTACCACTTCCTTAAAGTTCTCACCTCTTAAAAGATCAAGCTTCTTTGTATAATCAACAAATTGTGGGAGTAAATGTGTATTATCCTCATTATACATATAGTTCACTAACTCATCAAAGTTCTTTTGGACTTTATATGATGGGGCATTCCATGATAATCTATCAGCAACAATATCCTTTGCCCACTTTGGTAATACTGTAATTGACAGATATTCAGGTGTTGAAGCTTGTACAAAATTTAACCAACTATCCTCACCAAAGTTATTTATAAGGTCTTGCCAGTAGTAAGCTACATTTGGAATATCCAATATATTATAGATGGTAACAGTAGCTCTTACACCTGGAACTGAATTTGGTACATTTACTAATGTCTGAAGTACTTCTTCAACTCTTTCCCATTTGGTAGGATATCTTTGATATTCCATTACTTTACCAGTACCATCAAATGAAGTTGCAAACTCTACACTCTTAAAATGTGACCACATCTCAAGAAGTCTTTTCTTTGGCATAACTGTTAAATTTGTACTATAGTTAAGTGTTACCTCACTTGCATTACCAAATTTAACTATCTTTTCAAGTACCTGATCATATTCTGGGATTAAGAATGGTTCACCACCAGTCATCTTTATATGTCGTAAATCTTGGATGAAATCATCAAATAACGATGTATTATATGTTAATGGCTTATCAGTTGGTTCACCAATAACATATTCTTTTACATGTTCCCAATCTTCATACCATTTAGTTGAATAGAGTGGACCACACATTCTACATTTTAGATTACAACGATTACTAAAAGAAAGTTCAATCCATCTAGTCTTTGGATTATTAATATCTAAATCTTTTATAAGTGGTTTATTAAATCCCTCATCCTCTAAGTGTATTTGACGAAGAGATCTTTTACGACCAGCATCTTCTTCTTCCCAACACTTACGACAACCTGGATGTCTCTCACCATTAAGTTTCATCCTTCTTAGTTCGTTTATATCACCAACCTCTGGTAAAAGAAATCTGCAGCAAGGTTTCTCTATACCACCTGGACCAATAAATCTATGATTAAATGGTAATGAACAAAAAGTTTTAGATATAGTCTTTAAGGACATGTTCCCAACCCTTTGCTGCTTTTGGAACTCTTAAATCCAAATAATCACCACACCAATTTCTATCACATGTAATTGGTTTATTAGGTAATTCAAATGATTCATCAAGTTCAAAGATATTTCCAATTGATCCCCCACTATGACAACTACCTACAAATACTCGTCCATCTGGATCTATCTTAAGATGATATACACCAGCCCAGCATGTCCACCCCTGATAATTATTATCTTTATTATGTGTCATAGTATTATAATGATCTACTGTAACTGAACCATCATCCCAATATCTTTCTATATTATTACGTGCTTCTGGATCAGTCTTAGTATCATACCATAAATTAATACGATCATATTCTTCTTGTGTATAAAATGAATTACGACCAATTAATTTACGGAATACATCTGTGTCATATCCTTTATTTGCTTTCCTAGTAATACGTTCTGATGTTGGTGTTGATACCCCACTATCACCTGGGATTAGTTCTTTTTCTATACCAATCTGAGGACGTATATTTCTAAATTCAATACGTTCTACCTTATCTTTAATACGATCATACATTTCCTCAATCAAATCTAATTGTCCAGGATAAACCATGAATCTAGCAATAAAGTTCTTATATTTCTTACCACTCTCATTCCACTTTTTACGATATTCTTCTAGTGCTAGAATCTTTTCAATTGTTTCATCTATCTTATTATAAATGTATTCAAAGTGCATAGAGAAAACAATATTATCTAGATATTCATATGTTCTTAACATACGTTGTACTGGTATAGAACCATTTGTAACAACTGAGATATCGTTCGGACGTGAGCGGGAGATATATTCAACAATATCATGAAACCATGGTATAATCATTGGCTCACCACCACAAAGTGACCAATGAACATTATACCAAAACTTATCTTCAACTGCATCAACAAGAAGTTTCATTTTCTCAAATGGTGGATGTTTACTATGATTATCATGTAAATATTCTACACAATAAGAACAATCATAATTACATCTTTTAGTCATATACCAATCAACACTAATAGCCTTAGTATTATTATGAATATATCTTTGAGCTACCTGTTTCATATTGGACACTTCATACCACGGACATTATCCATAAAATCTTTAAACTGATTAAAAAGTTTAAATTCCTCTTCTGTTGGATCTCTATCCCATGTCATTTTAGATTGCTTACGTGTGAATATAGGTATACGATTTAATTCAGATAATTGTTTTTCAAATCTTTCTCTACCTATATTTCTATAATGACAATGTGCCTGATTAACAAGAGTCGTACCAAAGTCTTGTCCTGTTAATCCTAGATCTACAAAGAAATCATATGTGTCAACTAAGTTCTCTATATTAAATGCTGATATAGCAAAGTTAATCTCTGTAGACACATGTGAATTAATTAGTTGTTTAAAGTTATCTGCAATCTTTCTAAAGTTAGTTCCTCGTATCCATTCATAGACATCAAAGATACCATCAATACTTGCTGTAACTGATACATTACCAAAGTGATTCAGAAGATCCAAATCTAAGTGTGTAAGGTTAGAGATAATTCTTAACTTAACATTTCTATTAACAAATTTCAAATTATTTAAAAAATATTTAGTTTTCTTATCATAAAATGGCTCACCACCTTTTATTACAATTCTTCTAACATCATCCATATTATCTAGAATATCATCAATCTGTTCATAGGATAACTGATGAACCTGTTTCTTTTTATATCCATTCATATCTGATAAAGATCCAAATAAATCATCTGACATTCTATCATATAAGGTATTCCATTTAGAACTATAAAGATTACTACACATAACACAATCTAAATTACATGTATTACTAAATGATAGATCTAAATGTGTGACAACATTCTTTGGTGTTTTAAATCTTTTATTTTCTCTTAAGAATCTAGTAGTAAACTGGTTACCATGTGAAGTACCATAAATCTCCTCACTTGAACGACAACTTGAACAAACATCTGGTAATTCATTTTCATTCTGTTGTGCATCTAAAAAAACAGGAAGTTTAAATACACTTTCCATTGATTCGTGTGCTTTCCCATTTGTTATTACACAACATGGTGTACCATTTCCATTAGGATTAATACAGTATGCATTAAATGGCATCATACATTTTGTCATATATCTCACCTATATGTGGAAACAGTGACCGAGAATCCTGGGATCTTATATTATCTTTAAAATCATTATATGTTATAAAGTTTCGGTATTCAGAAATATCAGGGGCTCTCTCGGATCTTAACATATTAATTAAGAGATCTAATCCTGTATGTCTAAGAAAGATTGGTTTATATGATTCTATTTCATTAGCAGCTTCTCTTCTCTTTTCAATATCAATCATTTCAACAGCAAATCTATCTGGTGAATGTACATGATAAAAATAGATATCCCATTCATTCTGAAACTCTAAGTACCAATCTAATAATTTCCATAATGTTAAACACTGATATACAGTAACTGATGATGTTATAGTTTTAGACCAACCACTATGTAAATGTATACGACGGAAATTACTATCAACAATATCCCATCTACTTGGCCATCTAAGGAAATCATTTTCCTCACCATAAGCATCTATTGATGCACCAAACCAGCCAGACTGAAATTCATTTAGAAGATCTATAATATGATCATCTATCTTATTAATATTACTGTGAACATGTAAGTGCATTCTTTTTGAATGACCAAGATTAACTAACTTTTCAAGAGTATCAATTACATTATCATCAATAAGAGGTTCACCACCATGTAACTCAATAGCATCAATTGAATCCACATGTTTCCAAAAATCTCGTAAGAATCTACCATTACCTAATTGATTCTTTGTACAACCATCTACTTGTTCTCTATCATATTTGGAAAGTTGGTGATATCTTTTTCTATGTTCTTTTTCAATAAGAGTAGAGTTTTGTGGTGTACAAATAAGACATGCACTATTACAGACTGAGGATAATCTAAATTCCCACCAGGCTGGCATTTCATTAACATATCCATTCGGATTTATTCTATCTTTATATTTGTCATAGAATCTTTCTAAGTATATTTGTCTTTTTGATTTATTACCAGTTTTTTCTACTCTCTTACAACCCTCACATTGTGATATTCTTTCACCTGCAATCTTACGACGACGGAAATCCATCATCCAATCAGAGTTCCAAAAAGATTCTAATTTATCTTGATTTAGATTAAATCCAGGTATAGGTTCAGCACCTTCGGCCTGACTACATGTTTTTAGTGTACCATTTGGTCTACAATTAAGAACAATAAATGGGATAATACAAAAGTTTTCATTCATACAAACAACATACTTAATTCTGGTACAGACTTTCTAATATCCTGACCACGTATCTCATCCAGTCTCTTTGTATAACTAATAAATGCATCTAAATGATCTTTAGCATAATTTTCAGATAACATAAAAGATGATACACCATCAAGAATAAAACAAAATTCTTCTTTCACATTATTTGGTAAGTCACTTGATAAAGCCCAATCAATATACTCTTGATATTTTTCTGCAATCTCATCTTTAAGAATTGCTGGAAGTACTTTCACATTATAATATTTTGGTGAATGACACATATGATGAGTAATAATAGGTCGTGGACTAGTAGTTGGATTGAAACGTTTTAGTCCACTTTCTGTTAATTTCCATTTCATAAATTCAGGAAGATGAAATACATTATATGCAGTAACTGTAAAAGCAAACCAACACTTTAAGTTAATCTTTTCATTTTGATCTAACTTAACTAGATTCTTATAAACAGAATCCCATTTTGCTGGTGTTCTCTGATAATCAAATACCTCACCAATACCATCAATAGATGCACCAATACGTATCTGTTTAAAGTTTTCCCAGAGTGATAACATTTTATCAGTCACATTTGTAAGATTACTATTATATTCTATTTCAATCTCATGTGCTCTACCAGATTCAACTAATCTTTCTAATGATTCTTGATGTTCCTTAATAATTAACGGTTCACCACCAACAATATAAAGTTTTTGGGCATTCTTAGTATATTTTTCAAATTGATCCCAATACCAATTAGAATTTTGGAACCAATCATATTGATCAGTAGACCATTTACCTTTTTCATTCTTAGTTAGTTTAATAAGATCATGTGTATCTTTATATTGTGTTGTTCCTTCAAGTTTAACAAAGTCATCATACCACATATGACTATCTGTAGCACCACACATTCTACATTTTAGATTACAGAAATTTCCATATCTAATATCAAAGTAATCAATATTAATTTTTTCAGGTTCTATTGTACCATCTTCAGTAGTTAATTTCTTTGCATCTTCTAATGAGAAATCCCAGTCAAGACATTCATTCGATCTTCTAGATCTCATACCATTAATTTCTTCTTGACGACAACGTTCACATTCAGAATGCCATTCACCTTTTAACATTGTGGATCTGACATCCTTAAGTAACTGAGCATTCCTTGCTTCATTTAAATCATCACGTCCTGCATTATAAGGTACACCATCTTCTTTCTTCAAAATACCTCTCTGTGGTGAATAAGAATTTGTATTACAACAAATCCTTAAATCCCCATTATTTCTAAGGTTAATTGAATTCCACGGTAAAGGACAGAAAGTACTCATTCCCAAATATATTCCTTATCAATATCGCCAAAAGCCCAATCTCTTTCCTGACACCACCAACACTGATGACATCTTATATAATTTTTATTAGTACAACTTCTCGTACGATATACAAGATCCTGTGAGATATTTCTTTGATCCATAATTTCTCTTATTGCCTTTTTATCTATATGAGCAAATGGGCTAAGTCCTATATAGTTTTTTACTAACCCTTTAGAATATATTCCATTAGTTGGTTTTATTTGATCTCTTGGTTCAATATAAGATATAGGTGGTTGATTAAAAGTAAAAGTGGAGTCAGGATTAGATGTTACACTATTCATTAAAACATAACCCTGTTTATAGAAAGGGTAAAATGCTTCTATCATTTTATCTACTTTTTCATGACCTCTACCAAAATATGAATTAATAGTATGACCAATAGGGATCTGAAATTTATCTTTAATATATTGTAGAACTAATGATGCAAAATAACCACAAGATGGATCCCCTGTATATGGTACAGTAATACAATGTATTTGTAAATCTTTATGATAGTTTTCTGCTAAAACATAAAGTAATGCTGCACTATCTAATCCACCAGATAATTGTAAAAATATTTTATTATGTTTTTGTAAATCTATTTCTACATTACCTTGACTTGTTTCAATTATCATTCTATTTCATCTAACATCTGAGCAACATATGGTATATATTCCCCAATCCTTTTTCTTCTTGCTGAATCATATAAAAGAGTTCTAGTCTTTAACTTACGAAGAAGTTGTGGACTATATCCTTCATCACTTTCTAATGCTTTTGTTACATAATCACATTTTATATAAGAAAGGTGTGATCTTTCTAATGCTATATCTTTCCATTTTCTAGACATAATACGTATATCAAATTCTGGTATAGCTTCTACTGGAGTAAAATAGACATTAAAATTATCATAATTACTAGCCCATCTTTCTACTTGGAACCAATCAAAAATATTATAGATTTGGGTAACACAGTTAACATAATGCCAACCTGGTTTTAATTCCATTAATTTTTTAATATTAGCATCAACAACTTTCCAGGATGACCCATCTCTAATATAATCATTTACTTCTCTCCAACCATCAACACTAAAATTCCATTGTACATTTGGGAATTGTTCAATCTTTTTTAGAAATGATTTTTTAATAGTTGCTGCATTTGTTGTAAAATTAATCTTAATATCTGTATTCTTTGCTTCAATTAGTTTGTCTAACATTTCTAAAGTTTCTGGCATAACAGTAGGTTCACCACCAGCTAATTTTATATTCTTAATCTTTGAAGCATCTATATGACTTATATCCTTATAACCTAAAGAATCTATTTCTTTCTTTAATGGATATCCATAATATTTTAATGAATCATTTTTTGTTGCTTCATCTAATATTAATGAACTAGCCCATGGTGAACACATACGACATTTTAAATTACAAAGATTACCTAATCTTAAATCAAAACTAACCGGTTGTTCATGATTAGTACCAGTAACAGTATCAACATACTCAATATCTAATCTATTAATTTTTTCATTATGCATCTGTCTATCAGATTCATAATTTGCATCTTCCATATCATAACAAGCTTTACATTCTGGTAGTCGTTCACCAGATAAGATTCTTTCTCTTAGATCTTGATTTACTTCTCCAGTCCAATCTGAATAGTCAACTGTACCTTCCCATATTTTCTTTTTAGATTCCTGTGATTGCCGACAACAAAACATATTCTCACCTCTTGTTGTCATCATTCTATGAACAAAAGGCATAATACAGAAAGTTGGGTTATTCTTAACTTGTTCTTCTATCTGATCTTTATCTAACCTATACATTTGTGCCACTCTATCCAATCTAGTTCTGGGAATATCTTATTAAAGTCTTGATTACGTATCTTTGCTACACGATAACACCATTCTGCTGTCTCTGGTAATCTTACTGACCAATCTTCAGCTTCCATGAAATTAACTAAACCTTGAATCCTTGGTATACCATATTCTGAATTTCTCCATGTATCATAATCTACTTTCTCTACACCAGTACACATTTTCCAGTTCTTTTCTAACCATGGATAAAGTTCATCTTCAAATTTACCTCTTACGTCTCTCTTAAACCATCCTGGGAGAACTTTAACATTTAATTGTGGTGGCCAATAGGCAAGATGACAAGACCATATACCAGCACCATTTGGCCAAGTATTTAATAACTTAAATCCTGATTCTAATTTCCATTTAATAAACTCTGGAAGATAAAAGATATTGAGAGCCAGACCGGTCCATGCCGTTGTGAGTGTGAGGTTACCATGCGTATAGTTATCTAACTTACGTATCTGACTCTCAATATGAGGCCATGATGAAGGATAACGAATATATTCTAATCTTTCACCAATATCATCAACACTAAAATGAAAGATCACATTACGAAACTCTTTCCATAAGTCAAAGAGATCATCTCTCCATTCTAGTCCATTACTATTATATCTTAATTCAATATCTTTTGCTAGACCATCTTCAATAATCTTTTCAAGCAACATATAGTGTTCATCCATAATAAGTGGCTCACCACCTGCCCAGTATAGCTGCTTTAAATTTGGTAATTGTGAATAAAGTTCATCCCAGAATTCAGGATTCTTCTTATGCCAATTATATGAACCACCTGACCAAGCTAGTTTACCAGACTCTTTCTCCCAAGCCATAGACTTTTTAAGATTCTCATTTTCAAGTGTAGGATAAATCTGTTTATGTTCTTTTACCCAGTTACTAGAATCATGAGGAGAACACATAACACATGCAAGCTGACACTTACTCCCAAGCCGAAGATCGATATAGCGTATCTTTGGAGCAATTGATCCATCTTCCTTTGTTTCTCCGATAATATCTTCAATACCAAGTTCATTAACCCATTTCCTTGTTTCCCAAATTCGTTTTGAATTGTGACCTGCTTCTTCTTCCTTAAAACATTTAATACATGATGGTGGTTTCTCACCAGCTAACATCATACGACGAACACCCTTCATATATTCATTATTCCAAGACTCAAGTAATCCTGTTGTCGCAAGATTT
>Ga0099850_1001133_pt1 | contig 12417 bp, 10 predicted proteins | sample CB_VirMetaG_5_FD_79182 | JGI IMG/M metagenome (GOLD analysis project Ga0099850, IMG submission 79182) | Freshwater to marine saline gradient viral communities from Chesapeake Bay - CB_1508_1D Viral MetaG | ecosystem: Environmental > Aquatic > Marine > Coastal | place: USA: Chesapeake Bay... | reverse complement strand
GAGTAAAGCATTAAAAAGAATTGGAAAAGCATTAGAAGATGTGGAATTCATAAAAGACGCAGATTACGCAAGTGATTCTATGAAAAAACTTGGTAATACAGTAAATGAAGTAAATAAATCTATGACAAATTTACCTCTTGGACTAAAACTTGCTAGTAAAGTATTTGAAGCTAGATCGAGTGTTCCGCTTGCTACAGTATCAGCAGTTCCTAAATCCACTGGATCAACAGAATCTATGGATAATGTAAGTGCTGGTGGTGGCGGTATAACGATAAAAGTTGAAGGAAATGTGTATGGAGTAGACAATATGAAAGCAGTCGTTAGAGAGTCGATTTCAGAAATGAATTTGGTTAATAATGGAAGTTCAATAATTTCAGCTGCTTATTAGGAGGTAAAAATGGCAAAAAGCGGAGAAATATATTTTGATTTATCATCTTGGGGTTATGCAAACATAAGCTTAGGGTGCTATAACTCACAAGATGATTCAAGTAATTTTATAGGAAGTGAACAAACAAGTGCCTACGGTACTTTAAGTATTTTGAATATAGCAAATAAAAAACAATATAGTCTACAATCTACACCAATGACTTTTGCTGAATTCAAAACAATAGAAAATTTTATTATCAGCACTGCTGGAAGTCCTGTTCCAGTTTATATAGACACAGAAGGTGGTACTAAAATATGTAAAGCAAGAGTTTCTGGTAATAGAATAGTAAGTGCTGACGGTACAAATGATAAATACAAAGTAAACTTAAATTTACAGGAGGTTTAAAAATGGGAATAACAGTGCAAAACTTTAATCAAAACAGCGACTTTGTTAAAAATTTAATACCAGATTTAGCAGATACGCTTAAAAATCTTGGTATTGGAGAAGGTTCTGGTCCTTCATATCAAACGACTGGAATTGTGCAGGCGCTTGCAAATAAGTTGCAGTATGATTTAGATGCTTCTATTGCAACCTTAACAGGCGACCTATCAGTAACAAAAGGTGTTACAACAGGGAGCGACATTACTATTAATAGCGGAACTTCATACAACGATATAGGATCATTGAATATTTCGAACGGAAGGAGTAAGGTAGAGTCTGAAGTAATCACAGGAACTGCAAACGGAGATACACAACTACGTTTTTATAACAGAATTTCTGGTGTTTTAACTGAACAACTTAGACTCTCACACTTATCTGGCGTAGATATTCTTACTAACTTAGATGTAACAGGCGGAATCATTGCAAATGATACTTGCGAATTTAAACGAGATGGTGTAAATTTCTCTCTTAACACAAATTCGGATATCGTTAGTCCAGAATTTCGTTGGAAAATAAACAATGTGACAAAATGGAAAACTCAAGCAACCCACACATCGGATGACTTTGAGTTTGTAAATTCTTCTGGGACAACTAGGTTTAAAATAACGCAAGCTGGGCTTGCGACACTGTCTGGAGTATATGGCAACACTACTGCAAGCGCGTCTAATGTGTATATAGATTCAGCAGGGCTACTTTATAGAAGCACTTCAAGTTTAAAATACAAAGAAAATGTACAAGAAGATATTGACGGAGATCTAACTTATCAGCTAAAGCCTGTTTCTTACAAATCAAAAAATTCAAAGGATGACAAAAGATATATCGGATTCATTGCTGAGGAGGTAGCGGAAGTAGAAAATAGATTAGTTGAGTATGACGAAAAAAATGAACCCGATGCATTACATTATAGTCAATTTACAGCGTTATTAACAAAAACAATACAAGATCAAAAAACGCTAATAGATGATTTAAGAGATAGAGTGTTTGCGTTAGAAAATAATTAAGAGGTAATAAAATAAGCGGTAACAGAATTATAAAGCAACGAGTCATTTGGAAAGTTGGATATTTTAAGTACACAAACGACACGATTAGATTTAGACTGAACGGGTATAAGAATAGAAAAGCTAGTAAAGATGGGGCGTTGCCTAGCTTAAGTTAACACTTTATAAGTCTTTTATATAAAAATGATTTAAAGTTGGAAAATTTATCTTCACTCTAAGAAGCAAGAGTTTTTTAAAAAAGCTACAGATGTTATGGAAGAAATTTAATAAAAATGGTATACTAAATAAAGGGGTAGGAATTGCCCCTTTTTTTATATATAGCGAGGTGAAAAAATGGCAAAACATAATCAAAGGTTTTTGTGGGTTTATAGAGAAAACGGTGTAGATTATGAAGATATAACGGACTATGTTAGTGGCACATGGTCTTCTAATTTAGGAGACGTAAGCGGTGTGGGCGAGCAGGGTTCAGACGGAGTAGCAGGAACAGCACAATTTAGAGTTGTCAATACTGATTCTGTAAACTTCAATCCTGCTATATTTAACGGTGTGTATACTTACACTAGAGAAACTATAGTCGGAAATGGAATAAATACAGTGTTCAACTTATCTAATGGACACGTTTTACCTGGTACAGTTACAATATTTTCTACAGTCGGAGATTTTGTTACTACATTTGATACTGACAACAATTTCAGTGCTAACACTTGTCAAATTACAGCTTCAAAGCCTTTGCCTAGTGGTAACACTGTAATCCAATATAAATACTTTAATAAATCTGCTCAAAACTCCATAAACTGGTTTAGTGCTTCACAAGATTCACTTTTGCAGTCAAATAGATATGTAAGGATGATTAATAGAAATGGTGATTTAGTGGTAGCAAGACAAACTATTAATGGCGATGGTGGAGACACTTATCCATTGACTGCTATAGCTGATGGATCAAGAATAGCCACATCTATTGCAATTATCAGTAGTAGCGATTGGGATAATGTTTATACCAGCGACATAAAAATATTTGAATCTGGTGGAAACTGGTTCTTTAAATTTGGAGATAACACAGGTGTTGGTGCTTCAATTTCTATCGGAGAAACTGTAACAGTGCAATTTAGTTACAATAACGGTACAGATAGAACAGTATTTTATGGACTTTTAGGGGATAAAATTATATATGATCCATTTGGTGTAACTTGTCATTGTAGAGACGAAACTAAAATATTACAATCAGTTCCAGTTGTTTTTGATGACGATGGAGAATTGCCAAGTAAATGGACTAGAGAAAAAATAAGAAAATATGAATCTGCTGAAAAATTACTAGGTGAAGGGTTAAGTTGTACCGCTGCCAATCCAACTACAGTTAGCGGCAATTTTAAAGCTCCTGGATTTAATTTAATTTCTGGATTTGAGATAGATAAAAGAACAGTTGTCGCTGTTTATTCTGGAACAGCTTATCAAGGGTATGTAAAATCTTATCCAAAATATGATCAATTTAAACTTGATCAAACTGTGCCTAGCAACACAGGATTAACTACTGTTTACTACATGCCACCTTTCGCTACTTTGAAATTTAGTTCGGATGGTGCTACAAAATCTACACTTACACTTTCAGATAGTACGATTTCAAAAAGTAAAGTAGATTTAAAAGCACTTGGTTTAAGTTTTGGTAATAAAATAGGTGTATATTATAATAATAATTTATATTATTACACAGTGGATGGAACTGCAACATATAACATAAACGGTGACTACACACTTGAGATAATTGTAGATGGATTAGTTCCTGCAAATACAAACTTAACTACAATCTACACTGAAAGAATTGAATTTTTAAGTTCGGATGGTGCTACACAATCAATTGTAACTGGAAAAGCAAATCAAATGTATGAAGGTCAACCAGTATTTTTAAAAGTTAATGGTGTTGAGTACGAAGGTGATATTGAAAGTTTTGTTAGTTCAACGTCTATTACTGTTAGTTTGGGCTCTACTCCACCAGTTTCAAGTGCAGTAAATTTATACGAAAAAAATTCAAAAGGTATGGCAGGATGGTTGTTAAAAAAAGATGTAACAGTAAATGGCAGTACTGTTACAGTAAGTGATGCAAACTTAACAATTGGAAATGATAATTTAAATATAGGCGACTATATTTTAATTGGAGATAATATCCAGTTATCATATAAAATAAGTAACATTACTTATTCATCGCCTAACACTACAATAACATTGAGTCAATCGACTGGATTATCAAGCGAAACAAGAGATTTATACAACAGTTTTCCATACGGAATACCAGTTGACTTGCTTTTGGAAAATACATTTAAAGACTTTTTAGGATCAGATTATTTTCCAGTTAGAAACACTCAATTTCCAGAAGTGATTGCAACTACAACTGTAAATAGTGACGGAGCAGATCAATCTACTATTACTGGAAGTGGATTTATAACTACAATGCAGATGGAAGAGGGTAATTGGTGTGATATAGCTGGTAAAAAGTATGTCATAACTACATTAACAGATACAAGTTTCGTTGTAGAATCAAGGGGTGAAGGAACTAAAATAGTTGGAACTGGATTAACATTGACTTTTTATCCTGGAAACTTAAATGTAAATTACCCAGAAATAAATGTGAATTGGTGGGAATATAAGAACTTAAAAACTTTTGCAAATTCTATTGTAAGTCAAAACGGACAGTATGAAGGATTTAGGTATAAAGATGAAACAGATTTATTTTTATACACTATATTAAGAATAAACAGAGATAATACTACAGAAGAAAGAACTCTTTCTTTTGAAAATGACTTTAACAAAAAAGAGTTGTCATATACAGATAACAACTATAGAGATGGAGTTATAGTTTACTTCAAAGATACTTCAAATACGAAAAGAAGAGTTATCTATGGAGAAAAAGAATTAAATAACACTGGAGACACTGGATTAAATGAATTAACTCAACCAATGATTATGACCGAAAACTTAACTTCTGGAATACTAACAGTGGAAGAAGCTACTAGACTTGCAGAAGACATTTACAAAGATGTTCAAAGTGGAGTTTTACAACAATCGAGATTAGAAATGCCATTCGATCAAGAAGCTGAATTATTTGAGCTAATAAAATATGAATATCCATGGATATTTAACAGTGATCAGAAGTTTGCTACTGATTCAATACAACATGATTGGATTAATCAAACTACTAGTAAATCTGTTTCAAACAGAAGAAAAGGCGGGGTTTCAAGGTGGAGAAAGAACGAGGTACAGCCTGGTAGGTTTAGACCTACAACTGCCGATCATTTAACGTCTGTAAATAAAATTTCAGCTCCTAGAAATCTAAAATTAAAAGGAGGTAATATAAATGTTGAAAATTTGGGTCAAATTGTTGGTATTACTGCTAGTTTTGAGTGGGTGCGTCCAAACGGGTTTTTACCAACCAACTATCAATTAGAAATAAAAAAGCAGGCTGATAGTTGGGATTCTGCTGATGTTATCAAGAAAAAAACTGCTGAAACATTATTAAAAGTTGAAGTTGAAGACAGAACGATTTACGATGTTAGAGTTGCAAGTATAAATAAAAACGGTAAAGTAGGTAATTATAGTTCAGTTATATCGCTAGATACTGGTCAAGTTTCAAGTGAATCAAAAGTGTTACACATTAGAACACAGGATCAATTAAATGATTGGTTATCATCTACAACTGTGAGTTTTGCAAATTATACTGATGTTATGATATATAAAAAAACTACTCCATATAATATAACAATAACAACAACTCCTTTTACTTTTACAGGAGAAGAAGTTAGGATTTATTCAGTTGGTGCAGAAATTATTTTTACAAATAACGGAAATTCTATTGAAGGTTTTATTTTTAATGCAAATAGAGTAACATTTAAAGACTTTAATATAAAACTTGTAACAAGTACAACAACTTCTACTATATTCAACTTTATAAATATAAACGAAACTAGCACGGAAGAGGGTATATGCGATATCACAAATAACTATGTTGAAAAAACTGGAGGAACACAAGGTGCTGCATTTATCAGAGGACTTTCTACTTTTGACAATACAACAGTTAATATTATAAAAAATAAAGTTAGGAATTTTAGTTTATTTTTTAATCTTTTTTATGATTTTAGAAACTCGAATGCAAGAGGGTATGTATATCAAAATGAATACTATGCTGATACAAGATTTGTTGGTGGTGTTTCTGGTCATTTTTTTGAAGATGTTATTGGAATGTACAATATAGAGGTTGTTGATAATAAAATTGTAAACGGAAGAATAGTTATAGATGATATGGTGGATTCTACAATAAAAGGAAATACATTTATTATTACAGCTGATTGGAATGCTGCAAGAAGAGACTTTATAAACATATCAGATACAAATATAACTAAAAAAACAGGAAACAGAATAGAAGGTAATTTTTTAAAAACTCAAGTTACAAGTGCAAGCACATATGATTTTATAAAAGTAAATACTACATCTATGCAACAATCTACAATAGTTTCTAACGTTGCTCAAGGTGGCACATCTGGATGGTTAAATAGTTTTATAAATATTACTGGTGGAACTGGTTTGCAAATTGCAAATAACACTAAGAATTAAACGGAGGTGATTTTTAGTGTATTCAGAACATCAAAAAATTGACGATTATATATTCACTATACTATTATTAGCACTGATTTTATTTTAAAGAGAGGTAAGAAAATATGGAGGAAGAAATAGTAAAGCTAGTATTAGATAATTTACCAGATAGAAATTTTTCTATTAGCTTTAAAGAAATATTTGTAATTTTGTTTATAATAGTTCAAGGTTTTGTATATTTTAAAAAAATATTACCTAGTAATAAAAAAGACAAAGCAAATATAAATGACAAACTAGATAAGATAAACACTTCTCTGCTGATACTTAATGATAATCTAAATAAAGCTAAGTCTTGGGATTTGGAATCATATACAGATCAAATCACGCATATACTACAAAATACTACTTATAAGTTTGAAAAATGGTTATACACAAAAGTTGATCTTAATAATCTAGTTAAAAACAAAGAACTTATAAGGTGTGAAATAACTCAAGAAGCTGAAAAAACATTCAATGAAGCTATAAACAGGGTTGAAAAAATAAAGTTCAATGATGAATTTGATTCTATATTAAAAGATTCCATGGATGATCTTTTGAAAGATATAATACAAAAAATAATTATATGTTTTGATGTAGAGCAAGGTTATAATAAGGGTGAATTAAAAAGAAAAATATCGGTATTAACTGCAAATGTGATAAACGACACTGAAAGAGGTTTAGACGACCTTAAAGCAGTTTGGAGGCAGAGACAAAATGGACAATAGATTTGATAGATTCTTTGAAATTTTAATGGAAAATGAGGGTGTAAATTATACTACACCCGACTATGACGGACATCATACTAAGTTCGGTATTACTCAAAAGTTTTTGAATGGACTTGGTTATGATATTCAAGTAAAAAAATTAAATTTAAAAGCTGCTAAACTTATCTACTTCAATGAGTTCTGGGAAAAGTTAAAATGCAATAAAATTTTATCAGACAAAATAGCTTTTAGTTTATGTGATTACGCTGTAAACGTAGGACATAAAAGAGCTGTAAGAACTCTACAGAGATCAGCAAATAGCATTTCTAGCCACTTTTATTTAAAAGATGATGGAATTATAGGAAAGAACACTTTAAACGCTTTAAACACTATTGTAGAGCCTTATAACTTGTCTATAACTTACGCTAGAGATAAAATTAAACAATACACTTACTTAAATACTAAAAGATATGAAAGCAAACTTGAAACTCTTGAAAACGGAATTATAACTATAAATGAATTTGAGCAATATGTCCGAAAGTGGCAGAATATTCATGATGGTTGGGTTAATCGTTCTATAAAAATGATATAAGGGGTGGAATAGATGAAAAGAGAATATCACGCTATGACTTTAAGTAGATTAGCTTATTTAGAAAAAGAAGATATAATAAAACAGCTTCCTAACGGGTTTGAGTTTGTTGTTTTTTTTACTTTTGATGAAGTTCAAGGTTTTGTGTGTAAATGTGATGAAGGTGAAGTTTTAGCCTTTAGAGGTAGTGAAGCAAAAATAAACGATTGGAAAGCTAACTTTGATATTACATTAAAAAATACAGATATAGGTAGAGTCCAAGAAGGTTACTATAATGCTTTAATGGATTGTGAAGATATGATAAGGTGTTTTATTAGGGATAAAAAAGTTCTAGTTACTGGGCATTCAGCTGGCGGTGCTTATTCTGTATTGTATTCTAAAATATTAGACGCTAGACATGGGTTTGATACAAAATGTATAGCATTTGAACCACCTAGAGTTTGCGACACTCACAAATTTAATCCAAAAGTGTTTTTTACAATAAATTCAGCCGACATAGTGCCTAGATTCCCATTAAAAGCTATGCACTATAGACATACTGGTACACTTATTTATTTTACGCCAAGTGGAAAAGCTAAAGAAAATACTAAGTTTATAAAAAGATTAGTTAATTTTTTTACAGATATAGACGATGTTGTAAAAGATCACGAGTGCTACCCTATTGAAAAATTATGGTTTAAAAATTGGGAAACTATTAAAAATATATTAAACAAATGATATAATACCTTAATTAATTTTTTATACTACTCAAAAAGAAGTCAAAGCCTAAAAAAACTTTGGCTTTTTTTATTTTTTGTAAAAATATTTAAAAAAGTATAAATAAAAGTATTGACAAAAGTATTTACTTATGATATACTTATATCAAGTTGAAAGGAGTTGAAAATATGGGACTAAAAAAAATAACAACACTAAGAGAAATGAAAAGCGGTTCTTTAGTAACAACTGTTCCAAAAATAATAAATGCTATATTAGACGAAAAAATGTCTTCTAATGATTTTGTTGAATGGAACATTACAAACGATAAAACTATTATAGTTTCTATAGTAAAGTCTAAAAAGGAGTTGGTTGATAATGAAGTTGGAAAAAGGGCTAGTAAGCCTGCAAGTCCAAAGTATAACGAATCTGGATCAAATCAAGAGTAACCTAAAAATAACTCTTGAAAAATATGAAGGGATTGTCTGGACAGAAGAAAACAGAAAGGATATCCAAAATGTTATAGAGGAACTAAAATCACCTAGAACAGATGTAAAAAAGTTTGCAGCTGCCTTCAATAAAGAAGGAACTGCAAAAGTAAAAGAAGTTTACAATCAAATAAAAGAAGTGGAACAAATGATAACTGATATTATTGCTCCACTGGAAAAATCAGAAAAAGAATACTTAGAACAGAAAAGGCTTGAAAAATTCATTGCTAAAAAAACTAAATTTCAACCTGTTATTGATGAACTAAACACTATAATTGCAAAACTAAATAAAGGGTTTGGTTACATCTTACATGAGCAGGTGGAGTTTTTAGAAGAATGGGCAAAAGATTCAGAAGAAAAAATCAACTCAAGGTTAATAGACGTAACTAAAGAAGTGTCTAATACACGTTCTAAGCTACTTGATAAAATTGAGGCTGTAAATATAGCTTGCGAGTCTTTGAAAGGCACATATGACCTTTCTATGCCATTAAACTGGAAATTAATACTAGGTAATAAGGTATACACAGAAAGTTTAGTAGACTTAAAAGCAATTTTGGAAGATTTTGCTGAAAATCAACAAATTGCAGAAATGGAAGCAGTAGAAAGAGAAGCTGAAAACTTAAAAATGCAACAAGAGATTTTACCTTCAAAAAAAGAAAAAACAATACCAGAAGAAGTAAAAGAAGACTTGCCACCTTGGGAACAAGAAGTAGTTCAAGAAACTTCAAATCAACTGGTAAAAGAACATAAAATAACAGTGCATATGGTTGTAAAAAGCAACTCTATAAATATTGAAGAAGAAATAGATAGTTGCTTATCTAGTCAATTTAATGTAACTAAAATACAAGTAAAAGAGGTGTGAGATGGCTGAAAAAATCCTGATACTTGGTGATAGTGGTTCTGGCAAAACTACTTCATTAAGGAATTGTGATCCAGAATCAACATTTATAATACAAACCAAGTATAAAAAATTACCCTGGAAAGGTAGTGCAAAGCAGTTTGTAAAAAATAAAAACTTAGCAGTAGCAACAAATTATACAGATATAATAAAAATTCTTAAATATATAGAAAAAAAACCAGAAATAAAGACAGTTTTGTGGGATGATTCTAATTATTTTCTAACGTATGGATATAAAGATTGTGCAGATGAAACTGGATTTAAAAAGTTTGAAACACTAGCTTTTAGATTCATGGATATATTAGATTTTATAGATAAAATGAGAGATGATTTAAACTTTTATATAACATCCCACCTACAAAGAGATAACGAAGGTCATATAAGTTATAAAACTATAGGAAAGTTTTTAGATGAAAAAGTAACTATAGAGGGTTTGTTTACAGTAGTAATGTTAGGAACTGGCGGAGATACTGATTATAGATTTATAGTTAACGGAGTAAAACCAAGTAAATCCCCTATTGGAATGTTTGAAAGTAAAGAATTTGATAATGATTTGGTTCAAATAAATGAAATAATAAAAAAATATTACGAAGGAGATGGTAAATAATGTGGAGTTATAACCAGGAAGATATTAACAAAGATTTAGGAAGTGAATACTTAGAAAAAAGTGGATGTTTTAAAGCTAAAATTTTATTTGCTAAAAAGAAAAACAGTTCTTCAAGTCAATCAGAAGGACTTGAATTTAATGTTGAAACAGAGTCAGGATCATGCAGATTTGATATCTGGTATAAAAATAAAACTGGAGAAGAAATATCATTTTCTACAGCAATGTTAAATCAACTTTGTTTTATGCTTAAAATTGATCCTAGCAAATTTGAAACTTATACTAAAACTGAAAAATTTGGAGACAATGAATACCAAAATGAATTTATTAAAAACTTTGAAGGAAAAGAAGTTGGTGTATTCTTAATGCACAAATATGACACTTATAATGGTAAAACTTCATTAAAGTTTGACTGTAAAGGTTTCTATTATCCAGAAACTAATAAAACTACTTCAGAAACTAAAAAAGGTGAAGAAGCTAAAAAATTCGAATACTGGACAGATAAATTTAAAGATAATAATTTAGCTGTAAAAAAACCAGAAAAAGAAAAAGTTCCAGCTGATGATTTTTTCGGAGGAGATAACGTAGAAGATAGCGACGAATTTCCGTTTTAATAAAAAGGTGTTGACGCCTTCTTGATTGTGTTGTAAAATTAGAATCTGGTGTAGTAAAATTAAAAACATAAACTTAGGAAGTGATACAAATAAAACGTACAACATTAACAATTATAACGTTTATAATATCAGTAATAGCATTTAGTATATAAAAAAAAGACCGTGCTTTATAAAACAGGGGTTTTATCCCCTGTTTTTATTTTAATAAAAAATATAACACTTCAATTAATATTAAAAGATAACAAATTACAGTTGAAATATTTTTCATTCCTAAATCTAATGCAGTTCCAAGACTTTTCTTTTTATGCTTAAACGAGTGTATTTCATCTATTAATAAATGATAAAAAACTCCAGAAGTAAAGCAAATCGCAAATTTTAATCCAGTAAAAATATACATTGTAAAAAACGATAAAAAAACAAATGGCAGCGAATGTATAATCCCTCTATGATTAAAAATTAGATATAAATATTTATTCGATACATACCAAGTAAATATAAAAACCATTGCAGGAATCCAACACGTATAATACTTCTCATAATCCAATTTTCCTATAAAAACCAAAGAAAACCAAGTTAATAACAACGATATTAAAACTGTTAAAACTTGATATGGATATGAAGTTTTAGAGTCCACGTCTGGAGTTATTCCACCAACCCAAGTTAATAATACCAGAGTTAAAAACTGGTTTATATCAGCAAAACCAAACACTATTAATCCAATAGATAAAAAAACCCCAACCACAATAGCATGGTTGGAGTGAGTTTTAAAATTAGGCACTTGATCACATCCTTTATACTTTTATAAATTTAACTATTTTAGTTTTATTCCCTTCTGGTTTAATTATTCCAAGAGATTCAATAAACAGCTTTATTCTTAATCCTTTACTGTAAGGTAGTTCCATATTTTCGTCATTAGCTTTTATAAAATCACACAATTTTTTATACCCTATCGAAAATCCATCCTTTTGTTGCTTATACATTTCTTTTAAATATTTCATAACTTCTTTTTTAGTAAAACTTTTATTTGAAAAGTCAACGTCCGATAATTTTTCAATTGGTTTTTCCTTAATTTCCAGTGTTTGATCCTGTTTTTCTACAGCTTTTTTTACTGGTTTTGGTTCTACTTTTGCCACTGGTTTAATTACTGGTTTTGGTTCAATAATTGGTTCTGTTTTTTCCACAACTTTTTCAACTTTTACACTTTCAATTGGTTTAAGTTTCTTAGTTTCATTTAACAACCAAACTGCCGACACTTCAAATAATACAGCTAAAAAACCAAAGAATAAAAGTTCGGTATGATCTGAATTTAATTTGCTTTTAAAAGTTATATTTATTTGGTTAGTGCAAAATTGCATAAATGCTGATACTGATTTATTATCCAGTGTTTGTAAATTGTTTATATCT
>Ga0099850_1001127_pt1 | contig 12459 bp, 16 predicted proteins | sample CB_VirMetaG_5_FD_79182 | JGI IMG/M metagenome (GOLD analysis project Ga0099850, IMG submission 79182) | Freshwater to marine saline gradient viral communities from Chesapeake Bay - CB_1508_1D Viral MetaG | ecosystem: Environmental > Aquatic > Marine > Coastal | place: USA: Chesapeake Bay... | reverse complement strand
TAAACTCCAATGATAATTAATTATGAAGGCCAGGATATTGAAATAACAAACTGGGAAGAGTTTCAAGAGAAGCTTCTCCTAGCGATTGGATTTCAAATTCAGAGTGAGGTCATCAAACAAATAAATGAATTGGAATTGGTAGACACTGGGTTTCTGAAAAACAGCATCCATGTCGGTATTGCAAAGGATGGAAGTCTAGAAATTGTGAACACTGCTCCTTATGCGATTTACCTTGAATATGGCACATTTGATTATTTTAAATCATTCGGATTGAATAAATATCCTGAGATCCCTGATCCAAAAAAGAGGAACCTATCAAGAAAAGATAGGAAGAAACTCAGGAAAGGAATGCAACCATTTGCACCATTCCGTAGGGTCATGTATAATGATCAGAAGATGGCGCAGATTGTAGAGCGTGCGGTAAAGTCAGCCTCAAAGTAATTTTATTAATATACTTCAGCTGCTTTTATTGATATAAACGACCAAGAGGGTCCTGTACACGATGGCAATAACATTAGAACCAGATAGAATTGTAATTAATTTTCTTAAAAATAATATTAGCGATGTAAACACCTCTCGAAGTGGTGAATGGATTTATCCAGATTTCCCAAGAGCGGAGTCATTGGGAGACGCGCAATTTCCTCGTATTGGAGTCACACTTCTTAGCGAATCCAGTGAGGCGATGGGGATTTATGATAACACTCAACAGGAAACTATTTCGATTCAAATCGACGTAGTAACCAAAAAAGATTTGCTTTTTAATGTGACAACTACAGATGAAGCATTGGGGACTATGAGTTCTTCAGTGAATACTACTAGGTTGTCTTATGGCACTATTCCAAATACTATTACAAATATTAAACATGGCGGTGTTGCTTTCGGTACAGTGACAATGGTCGACACTGATGCAGATTTTGGCACACCTGCAGTCGATGAAGTTGAATGGTCATATTCTACTGGAAGATTAAATTTCAATGCAGCTGATATTGTTAGTTATGATGGTGAGGCTTTGACTTCTACATCCGTAGTGGCGTTGGAAGGTAAGAAATTGTGTCAATATCTTGCTCGTAAAATTGTTCTCACATTTAAAAATAACTGGAGAACCGATGAGACATTCAAAGGATTGCACAACCCGAAGAAATTGAATAACATCCCAATACCTTTCGATGAAGAATACGGTTTGTTTAGGCAAACATTGGAGTACTCGATTGGGGGATTTAACGCTGGAGAGGGAATTTAACTATGGTAAAGAAATGGATAAAACCTAGAGGGAAATCAGCCGTATGTGTTGATAAAGATTACGAAGACAAAATCATGGAGAAGAAAACGGTCTCCAAAAAGAAAAAATCTAAAAAAGAGGATAATGAATAATGGCAATTGAATTTTACAAAGGATTTGACACCTATGTTATCTATGGAGAAGAAACCTCTTATGGAGCTGGAGCTTCTCCTGCTGCTGGTAACAAAATAGGTAAGGTTACAAATGTTTCATTGAATATGAACAATAACATGATTAGATCTCAAAGCATGGGAGATGGTCGTAATGCAACTAGTTCTGTTGCTGGTCCGTTTGACGTGTCAGGGACACTGGATTTTGATGTGGATGATTTCACATTTATGCAATATGCAATTGGAACAATTCAAGGATCTGGAACTGCTGCTGATCCTTACGAACTAGTGGAACTGGATAACATCGGATATGATGCAACTAATATTCCAACTATTGCTCTTGAATTCGGATCAGAGGGAGATGCTACTGATGATGTGACAACTGTTTCTGGTGTGGTTCTTAGTGGATTGACTTTAACTGCAAACGCAGGGGAAACTTTGAAGGGTAGTTGTGATTGGATTGGAAAAGTTCCTACTGCAAGCACAAGTCTGGAATCTTACACCCCGTCAACCAATGCACCTTTTGTATTTCAACAAGGAACTGTTGACATTAGTGGAGATTCTTTCCAATGTACAAGTTTCAGTTGGACTCTATCAAATAACATTCAAACTTATAGAAACCTAGGAGATCGTTTTATTGCACAACCGACTACTGGTTTGCGAAGGTATGATTTCAGTATCACTTTCAGGTTCAAATATGATGATACTGGTGGTGTTATGAGTGGAACAGAACTTCGTGACATTTTTTTCGGAGCTTCTAACACACCTACAACTGGTGGTGCTTTAACTGCTAAGAACGTGTCTCTTGACATTTCAGAAGGTGCTGCTAGTGGAGATAGAGTTGTTGCAATCGATCTAGAAGATTGTTTCATTAATGATTGGACACAGCCTATGCCTTTAGAGGGTGGTGTGTTTGAGATTACTGTCAATGGATATGGTCACAAGGGTTTGACCGATAGTGGCGACCTAGTTCCAATTAGATGGTATACTGTAGCATAATTGCTACTTTTTTATTATTTTCAAAATCGGCAAGATGCCGGAGGAAAATAGAATGCAAGAAATTGAAATAAAGTTGAAGAGTGGTCCTGTAACTCTTAGAAAACCAAATGCAGGAATACGGAATAAAGCAATGCTTAAAGCCGACACAAAAGACGGTATAAAATATACATTAATGTTCATAGAATTACTTCCTATGTGTGTTAAGACACATCCATGGGGTGTAGTTCCAATACGTGAATCCTTGAACAAATTGGACTGTGACGAGTATGATAAACTCATTGATGGTTTAAAGAGTTTGATGGATCCACCTAAAGATATTGAAAAAAACTTAGAGAGCGAATCCGACCAGTAAGAAATGGCAGGAACGGGTTCGCCGTGCAAATAAACCTGAAGGGTGCTGAAATGCCCTTTAGATTACTGATAGAAAAATATCAGTTCATGAAGGCCTTCAATACAACTATCGATTACAATGAGTTGTACTGTGATGAGATCCAGTCCTTGCTAATGGTGCATGGTCGGATAAAAGAAGTGGAAAATCAATGTGAGGAAATGATAAACAATGCCAAGTCCAGAAGTTAGAGCAAAACTAGTATTAGAAACAAGTGGGGGACTCGCAGGAGCAGCTGCTGGTGCCGGTGGCGGAGCCAGTGGTGGTCTTGGTGGTGCTGCCAATGGGGGTGCTAGTTTGTTGGGATCCCTGGGATCTATTGGGAAAACTCTCGGTATTATTGCGGTTCTAATGAAAGCATTTGAGGGTCCATTATTGATGATTGGTCAAATAGTTAGCGTTCTAACTATGTTTTTGAAACCTATTGCTGATGTTGTGATGTGGTTTTTGAAACCTGTGTTGATGTATTTCCTTAAATTATTGATACCTTTGTTACAGAAATGGAATCAATTCGCTCAATCTGAGACCGGTCAAACGATTAAAGAAGGGATCGGAACTGCTGCAGAATTCGCCCTAGAGATGAGTCCTGTAGGTCAGGTAGTTAGTGCTTTTGAAGGTTTACAAGCCGACATTGAAAAATGGGCACCGATCGTTGAAACAATCAAGACTTATGTTGGTTCTTGGATTGAATCTGGTTGGGATGCTTTGACATCGTTCGGCTCTTGGATTTATGAGACTGTTAACACTTGGTTATCTGCTGGGTGGGACACTGCATTGAATTTTTATGATAGAGCGATGGAGATCATATCTCCATTCATCGAAGAGGCCTGGGATGGTGCGACCGATCTATATGATATGATCGTAACAGATACGGTTATACCTTGGATTGAATCTACATGGGAGGATGCGAAAACATTGTACAGTGAGATAATCGATGTAGTATCTACATGGATCTCCGCTGGTTGGGATGCAGCTACAACATTATTACAGGATGTGACTACTACCGTTCTTGGGTGGGTGACAGCTGGTTGGGATAGTCTATCCAGTTTGAGCTCCTATGTTTGGGACACTGTAGTTTCTTGGATTGAAGGATGGAAGAGCAACATCGTGTCTATGATTGGAAGTTGGGTTGGTGGATTTGGAGATGATGATAGTGATTCAACAACCATGTCTGCACAAGATGCATTGATCACATCCGACGGACGTGTTATTAAATTCGATCCGAATGATACTATTGCAGCTAGTAAGAATGGATTCAGTGGTGGTAGCAACGTTACAATTAATGTCAATGTTAATGCACTAGATGCTTCTTCAATTGACTCGAGTACTATTACTAAAATCACCTCGGAAATAAGTGCAAATTTAAAACGTGAGTTGGCAGGAAAGTCTTCTTACGGGATGGGGATATAATGACAGCACCAACATTGGGAGGAAACTCTTTGGGTAATGTTTCAAACATTTCCGTAACAAAATCTGCAAACCTTGTTCCGCTTTCATATGCAGGACAAGATAGTGATCAAACTAGTTTGTTTGACATGTTTGGAGTTACTAGGACAATCACGATCACTGGTTCAATAACCGGTTCAAGTTATAGCGCCGTGAAAACCATAGTGGATGCTATTGAAGCATTAATCAGTGGGTCACAAACCACGACCACTAGTCTTGTTACTGATGAGATTGGGACTGTTTCTGTGATGGTCAACACATTTGATTATACTTGGAACATACCGAGCAACAATGCAAGCTACACTATTACATTACTAGAAGGAACTACAATATAATGGCAAAGATTCAAACCTATGTGGAAATTAATGGAGTTGATGTTACTTCATATGTTTACAAGTGGGAAACCACTGAAACTTTTGGAGGAGATATTCCAGAGGCTCAGATCGTAATAGGTTGGGGATTGCTAGCTACATTGGATCCATCTAATGGGATGGAAGTTATCATCAAGCGGGGTCCAACGACTGGCCAGGAATATAATGTTTTCAAAGGCCAGATAGATTCTCTTAAGAAGAACAAACCATACGTGACAGTTTATTGCAAGAATATGTTGATAGCCCTAGTCCGGAAATCTGTTAATACGTCATTCGATGCAAACATTGGTGCTGAAGCCGGTGTGGCTTCCGAAATAGTAAACACCTTGATCACAGAGTATGGTGGATTGTCAACAAACAGTGGAGCGACAGTAGTAAGTACTGGGACAACTGTATTGATGGATAAATTCGTATGTCGAAAAACTGATATTTTTGAGCGGATTGAGACCATCAAGAGTATTTTTGATTATCAAATCTATTATAATTATGATGACGACTATGTTTATTTTGAGCCGACTGGTTACACCACAAACTCAAACGACCTAGTGGTTGGTACTAATGTTACTGGAATTCCAACTTGGGCTGAAGATAACACTCAATTAATCAACCAAATTAGAGTTGAAGGTGCGGAGTATTTAATTGAAACAACTGAGACTGGGCAGATTGGAGTGACCTCTGGTTACACTCAAACATCGATCAATTTAACACAATCTCCAGTTTCAACTAAGGTTTATTGTGATGCCGCTAGTCCTCCAACTACTTTAAGAATTGGTGGAACCTTGGGCGCGACTTCAACATATCAATATTATGTTGATAAAGAAAACAACCAAATAATTTGGAACACCGCACAATACACCCCAGGGGCTAGTGATTATGTTAGTGTTGATTATACTTATCCTTCCCCTATTCCAGTTGTACGTAAGAGAGATTCTAGTATTGCTGCTTATGGGGAGAGTTCAACAACCAAGGCATTCACTGATATTCAAACTGTTGAGGATGCTATCGTGCGTGGAGAACTCTATTTGGATACCTACGCTGAACCTTTCTTGAGTACAGAACTCAAAGTACCGGACATTGCAAATGATTACAGGGCGGGACAAAAGGTCCGGATTGTTGATGTGCACAATGATAAAGATGAAGAACTGGTGATCAACACTATCGTGAAAAAATTTCCTCATCAGTATGATACTTTGAAGTGTGGAAACGAAGAATATTCAATCGCACAATATAATGCTGCAACTCTTGACAGAATCAAGAGACTAGAAGAAGAACTCAGCAAGAATGATGACATTTTAATCAGTGTTACTGATTCGACTAGAAGTTTTAAACCACGTCGAAGATACATGGAAATGCAGAAACAAACACTTGTAGCAACTGGATGGACATGGGGCGATGTTAGATCCTATAATACTATCAGTGGAATTGGTGGTGTTTGGGGTGGTAGTGGAACACAGTTTGGGAGTTTGTCCACTGTGAAGATGATTCAATCAAACATGACGTATCAAGAATATTGTTACGACACAGATTTCCATGATGCAGTGAATTCAACTGCTACTTTCGATACTGTGAATCAAAGAATAGATTTCACTAGTGGGCAGGTTTGGTATTCAGATGTTATTGATCTTGGGACCGTGTTGAGTTATGTGACTGTTGTGCTTGGGAGTTTAACTGGTTCAGTGACTGTAGAAATTAGTTCTGATGGGAAATCTACTTGGCAAACTGTGACTCCTGGTGTTAGAACTGCTGTTAATACATCAGATGGTTTGGGGACGTATATTAGGATAACCGAGAGCGCTGCGGGTACTGCAAGGATTGAACCTTCGGATTCGGATGCAGCCATCACAATGTTAATGGAGGAATAAAATGAGTAATGGAAGTTTAATCACAAATTCAGGAAAGAAAATCATAATCAATAGGGCATACAAATCTAACCCCGACTATACGGTTCCTTCACAATTTAAAGTTGGAATTAACAATGGAACCCCGGGAGCCTCTGACACTGATCTAGCATATGCAATCCCAATCGAGGATGGTGTGGTTAATGATGATGGATCAAATCAACTGACAGGTTCAAATGGTGGAGATAACTCAACAGATAACACTTCAATATTTAAGGAAGGGGCGGGTGTTGGAGACGACACTGCTCAAAATTTGATCACAAATGCTACATCTGCAACTAAAACGTGGGTTATTAGTGACTTATCCAGTGCTGGTACTGTGATTGATGATTCAAAACGAGGAGCAATTTGGTTATATATTGCAGATGCAACCACCTTGGCGTACTTCAAATCTAGTGGGACTGCAGTCGAGGTGAAGTTAGGGAGTGATAGTTCTAATTATTATAGTAAAACATGGACAGCTTCGGATTTATCAACAGGGTGGAATTGGTTAACATCAAACACCGATACAATTGCTGATTGGAGTGAAACCGGTACAGTTGGTTCACCAGTGGATTATTTCGAGATTGAGATCACTACGAATAATGCAGCAGACAGTTGGAACTCTGGTGATGTTGTTTACGATTTACTTAGAACGTGGGACTATGCCGATTTGGTTGATGGTTATGACACAGGGTATCCCACTATAGATGAAACTAATTTCGAAGTGGAAACACGATTGACTTTGACTACTGTTCAGGCGAATGGTTTTGATTTGAACGGGTTTGGATTGTTCAACACAGATGGAACTGTGTTGATGCATTCAGAAGACACATTCACTGCAGAGAGTAAGAGTTCAACCGATCAAATAATTTTCATCGTAAAGGACCGATTTATATAGGAGAGATAATATGGCAGTAACAAATTCATTATACAAAATAGATAACGGGGATTCCCCTGACGTGGATGAAGTGATTAGTAATCAATCATTCATCTTGAACAACGTGCTAGCATATGCATTAGATGGAGCGACAACCACAAATCAACACAACTTGTTCATGGATTTGTTCACTTCAGATACTGCACAATCAATGACCAATCTAACATATGATTCAGGCAATGATTGGTATGAAACAACAGATCAAAGCGTGTTTGCAGATTATTACATGGACATTTACACAACAACAACCACAGGTATCTCTGCATTGAACATTAACAATTGTCTAACCATTAAAATCTATGAAGATGGATCAGGTTATGTTTACAGAATGTATTCCACTAGTGGGACCGCAGAAGTACAACGTGCCGAGGTTATGAAAACTTTGTTTTATGGAACAAACGGTTCAGATGAAAAGGTTTCTGGTATCACTGGATTGACAAACTTAAAATCTAGTGATAGTAGAGATGTTGGGAAACGTGCATTCTATTTCTATATTGCGTGTAGCCCTAATGCAAGTTTAAATTCTGGACTTACTGGGAATGAATATAATGATTTAACTATTACTTTTAATGACACATCTACTAACACAGACTGTTCTGTTTGGTCATACACACATGGTAGAGGGGACAGTACTTATGGAAAATGGGGTACAGCCTATTGTGAGTTTCCTACCAGTACTGTTGTGAATAGCGCTAGTAGTGGTACTAGTGATGAGACAGGCACAGATACCTCAGCTGAAGAAGCAGACAACCCAGCAACTATGATGTTAAGGCAAAGGTCACCAAACACTGGTGGAACTACTTATGGTGGTAGTCAAAGTGCAGGAATTGCAAGAGCAATAGTTTTATGTTCAGGTTCAACAAGTACTAACTATACAGAAACTTGGGAAGCATCAGAGTTTAGTGAAGGAAGCCATATTGACTTCTATACTGACCACAGCATCCCATTAATTGAAGCTGCAACAATTACAAGTGATGATGCAATACTGGTTACTGGAACAAAAACACTGGCTAGTGAAGATGCAGTAATAATTAAACAATTATCTGAAATCGATTCAAGTAACTCTTTGCAAGTGGAATTTAGTGCAGATGGTGGAAGCAATTACCAAGTTGTTACTGAGAGTGTTTTATCCGACATCACAAACACAGGAACGACCGGACAGTTGCGGTTTACAATCACTAGGACTGACAACACAGTAGAGGATAGACTAAAAGCGTATGCGTATTATGTGGGGTAAAAATGTTAGATACACTTAAGGAATGGATTGCGAGAGTACAAAATTATCCAGTTTTAGAAGCAGAGATAAAGGATCTTCAGAAAGATGCTAGTAAAAAAACAAAAGAGCTTGCAAATTTAGAAGAATCGAAAAGGGAAAGTGATTCAAAACTAGCAACGACACTGAAAGAGATTCAAGACTTAAGGAAGACCCTCAATAAACAACGCGCAGATGTGAGCGATGCAGATTTCTGGAACAATAAATGGAAGAAATCAATTGTAAGATACAAAGCACCGAAGAGATTAAAGGTTATAGAATATGTTAAGTATAGAGACATTCCAGCAATCGATAGTTTTGCTGATGATATTATTAGGGACTATGCTCTTCACCCTGGGAATGTTGACATGGTTCCCCTTGGGGTGATGCGGTGGATTCATGGTAAATCTTTCGAATACAAAATCGATGATGGAGAAGTTTGGAAGACACCAGAAAAATTCTTTGAGGATGTGGATGAAGGAAATGATTGTGATGATTTCATGATCTTGATGTATTTCCTAATAAGGAAAATATTCCAAAAATTTGAGATGTGGGATGAAGTAAAACATCGATTAAAATGTGTTGCCGGAAATGTCAATAAGCGCGGTGTAATTCCTTCCGGTGCTGGTGGTCATGCTTACTTGAACTGGTTAAGAGAGAATGGTCAGTGGTACACCGTTGAAACTACTTACAATATTAGAACTGCTATTGGTAATTACCAGAAGAGTCCACAAAAACTCAATCCAATGTATGGTACAATCTGGTTTACATTCAATGAAGATCACTCATGGGCTCAAAATTCCATAACAGTTAGCAAAGAGGATTTTGAGAAGTTCAAATGATTATGCGAACTATTTTCAAGAAACTTTTAAATATTTTGTTTCATTACCTGTTTGATGAAGAGTGTATCTTCGTAAAAATAAAAAGAAAGAAAAGGTGAACTAATATGTCGAATATAAAAGATAAACTGAAGGAATATTTAAATCTTTCTGTGAATGCTTTAAGTCACCGTGAAACTTGGGGGGCGTTAAGTGCTATTTTGGCCGTCCTCCTAATGTGGAGAGGTTGGGTTGAATTGTCCGGAGTTCTTGTTTCCATAACAGCATTATTGCTAGGGTGGAGAGTTAACGATCCAAATAAGAAATTATTGGATAAAGTTATCAAAATGCTGGGGAAGATGTGAAGATGTCAGTAGACGAACTAATCGTCTACTATTCCAAGGATAAAAAATTTGAAGGATTCCAAGCATGGAAAAGTAACCCACAAGGAGTCTGTACAGGAAAGAAATTCCAAAGAGTAGAAGACGCAGCTAATTATGCCCATAGTTTAGGGCCTGACGTGGAATTGTATTTACATTTAGACTGGGACCATTACCAGCAATTCCAAGAACAGTATAAACTTATTTCTGGAGGTGATTAGAGTGAGATCAGCTCATGTTATTACTTCAGCGCAAGCTTTCGCTAAACCTAACAAGAAGTTTGTAAGGAACTTGGAAGCTCTAGTTGACGATAAAGACGCAGAACTTGCAGTACTTCCGATGATTGGGAACTCTGCAAGAGAAGACCATGTACCGGAGAATTTTCACCCAGATGTTGCGAAACTGGGATTAGATTACAGTTCTAGGGACTTAAATAAAAATATTGGCATAGAACAGTTCAACGTTCGACCGTACCAAGTTGATCCAATAACAGGGTTAAGAAGGTTCGCACAGCGTGGAAAAAGTCTCGTGTTCGCTAGTCCTAAACAAAGGTGGCAGTATGTAGCGCATTCATTGCAGAAGATGCCCAAAGCATTGATAACTCCTGGGGCGATCACAGAACCAAATTATGCTACTGGCAGAGATGTTAGTGCTGAAAGACGGAGACTAGGAGACATCGCAAGACGTGACCATGAGTATGGTGCAGTTATTGTAGAAGTTGTTAATGGTCAGAAATATCACTGGAGAAATATCATCGCTCAAGTGAATGGGAAGTTTTGTGATATGGGTTGGGAGTACCACCAAGGTGATAAACAACGGGTTAGACCACTAGCTATGGTTGCTGGGGACTGGCACACAGGTTACACTGACCCTAAAAATAGAGCAGCTACAATGCGGATGATCAGAGAACTGCAACCACAAAGAATTGTACTACATGATTTCTTTAACGGACACAGTGTATCTCACCACATGCAAAAGCAACTGATCTATCAAATGATTAGGGAAGGTGCAGATTTGGGCCATCTATCATTAGAAGACGAGTTAAAACTATGTGGCAGAGAGTTGAGAGCAATATCCAAAGCAGCAGGGGATGGCGACATTTATGTTTTAACGTCCAACCACCTAGAGTTCTTGGACAGGTACCTTGATGAGGCACGGTTTGTAAAAGACCCACAGAACGCAAGGATCGCTTTACAATTGGCTAATGCGTATGCAAATGGAGAACTTCCAGTAGAAGCAGGGATCAGGATGGTGTCAGAAGTCCCTGACAACATACATTTCTTATCGAGATGGGAAGATTTGAAAGTCAATGGTTATCAATTAGGTAGCCATGGCGATTTAGGACCTGGCGGGGGAAGAGGTAGCATACGTAGTAAAGAGAACGATTATGGGAAAAGCATTACTGGTCATGTACATAAGAGTGAGAAGTTGAGACATACTTTCACTGTAGGGACAATGTTGCCTTTAGACACGTTTTACATCAAAGGTAGTCCTTGTGCATGGACACACAGTCACGCATTTGTCTATCCGACAGGTGTGCAGATGGTGAACATAATCAATGGTAAGTATAAATGATACCACTAAGTTTAGAAGATGTGGTTGATACTCTTGCTGCTGTTCAAGTTAGTCCCCATAGGGGAATAAGAGGTTTCGGGTTGTATGACCCGTCACGTTGTCCTGAGGCAATATTTTATAACCCAAGGAATATACCTACAGAACGGCAGTTCTATATCACCATTCTTCACGAGATAGCACACTATCTTGAGGACCCGAACTTGTCTCATTACACTTCCGAGTTTTTAGCAGAGGCACGTGCTAATGACACTGCGGAAGATAGAGAGATCCTTGATTATCTTGGTGCATACTTTGAAAGGGAGGTGAAGTTATATTGGGGTTAGAATCATTAATTGTTAGGACATGTGCTTATGGTACTGCTTTGCTTGATGGTTTAGCAGACTATGAGCGATTAAATAACCTGGGTGATGATGGCACTGCTGCACTTGCTGCTTTCGGAGTGAAAGGACTTTTACTAGTCGGGACGGAAATCTATGCAACATATCATCACGATGCAGAACGTAAAATGAGGCTACAAGGTAAGGCAATGAATACTTTCTATAAGGCATTGCCACCAGAATCATTCCAGACAATGTTAGCATTGTATTGGTTGCTGGATTATAGCATGGGTGGTTTACAATGACTCGAAGTTTTTGTAATGAGTATTGGACAGTAGAAGATGGAAAATTGGTGACAAAAATGGATTTAGCAAAATTAGAAAGAATGATCTTGGCTTGTTCGGGGTCAGGATGTTACACAGAGCAATATAAAGATAGGAACACTGGGGAGATGCTAGATATTTGTACTTTATACTTACCTACTGACCCAGTGGTTTGCCCCTACATGAAAGGGCTGGTTGAAATCTTGAAACCGGTAAAATTTGGAGAATCAACCATCCATGAACCAGTTTATATGTTTTGTTGTGAGAGGTTAAAGGACTATAGAAGGTGATTTTATGAGGATTCCAAACTACAAGAAGTTTGAATGTAAATGTTGTAAGTTTACAAATAAGTTCACTGTAGTTGAAGGGTTTGAGTATTACTGTG
>Ga0099850_1001124_pt1 | contig 12463 bp, 26 predicted proteins | sample CB_VirMetaG_5_FD_79182 | JGI IMG/M metagenome (GOLD analysis project Ga0099850, IMG submission 79182) | Freshwater to marine saline gradient viral communities from Chesapeake Bay - CB_1508_1D Viral MetaG | ecosystem: Environmental > Aquatic > Marine > Coastal | place: USA: Chesapeake Bay... | reverse complement strand
AGATTTGCAAAAGACATATTGTATTCCTTTATATTTGCGTTGTATGACTGAAGTATTATAACATATTTTCGTACCGAAGTACATAGTATATATGCAACTATTCAAAAGAAAGTTCATTGCCACGTGGAATTAGATTAAGCCGCATAGCCTCGCCTTCAATTTTTTCCTGGATAGGAGCTGAAATAAACTTTCGAACATCCTCTGGATCAATACCGTGATCCTCACAAACAACCAATACTGCATCCATGTAGGACATTTTCTTATCCAGGACATTTTTCTCTACAAGTTTAGAGAATTCCGCTTTTGTTAGAAATTTATCACTCATTTATCTAGAGCCCACAACAAAATTGTATCATTATTGATACGACCGTTTACATTATCAATAGTTTTTGTGGTAAGTGTTGACCAAAACTTATTGATAGCTGTTGGTGTTTTGGTCATAAAAATACTGAGCTGTTCCTCAGGTTTACGCAAACGAATTGCACGAGATAGGTTTGGATCAATGCCTTGCAGTGTGCTACCCTTTACCTCAAAGCCTTTAGGTAGTTGTGTAACATATTCTGTAAGTACACGTTGCTTTACGTTAAAGGTGTATAGACGAGTGGCACCAACGATGGACGTTGGGTTAATTGATGTCAATTTATACTCTGCAGAATCCTTTGCATAATTCAACTTAATGATTTGTTTATCAGCAGTTTTTACTTTTGGTTTTGAAGGCGCACGTTTTGCCTTTTTCGATAGTATAAACCGTTCACAATCTGATACGATTAATTCAATAAGCTTTAAATATGCTTTACGCTTTTGTGTTGAGAGATGGCTATAACCTTCAACAAGGTCAGGTGTTTTTTTGTTGATAAGTTCCTCCAACTCCTCTTTTAAAGGCGTGTAATAATCCATTACATGTTTGGCCGAAACAGCACTCAGATCAACCTTAATCATTTCATTATATACTGAATAGTTTTCAACATCAACATATACACCAGTATAAAATAGATCCAGGACCTCTTCGACCTCGGCAATAAATTCCGACGACCGTTCCCTTACAATTTCCATTGGTGATTTGGATTGCCTGACAATAGGGCTATCACTATCGGATTGTGTTTCAAGTTTCTTTAGTGCGGCACTACGAACATTTTCAATATAGAGATTTGCGCTTTTAACACCATCCCACTTTTCAGGCCATTCGTGACCCAAGTTTTTCCATTGAATTGATGCAGCAGGGCCATACTGTGATGTGTACATATATTCAGGAGCTGATAAGAGCAGTTTACGCTCTTCGCCCTTAAAGGTATCACGAATATATGTTTTTAGAATTGAGGCAATTTCTTTTTTGTCTAGATCAAGACGAAAATAGTCCTGAAAGACATGGAAATTTTTTGTTGGTGCCGCAGCCAAACCAGTACGTGATTTACGAGGCAGTGGTGCCGCTTTTTTACGTTTTTGTGTATTTCTTGCTACCATATTGTATCTCCATAATTTAAATATATTCTATCACATATAGTAGCAGAAGTAAACAATTATTTTTCGGTGGGTGTATCTTCGTTAATTTTGATTAGCTCAAGTTCACCATCCGAATTGTGGAATGACTTAACAAAGCCTTCCTGAGCAAGATATGTAATTGTATTGGCGATAATTTGTTCATCATTGCGTCGAGCCCAATGATACCCAATCATGGCAGCACAGAATGATCCTGCTGCCATGATTAGCCAGTTTAGAGTAATAGGGTCGATAAACATCCGTGTCTCCTTACTGTTTTTAACTATTTATCATTATTTACATCTTGTTCGTAAATATAAACTGGACCAGGCTCATCCTCTTTTTTACGGAACAATGAGTTCCATTTAAGGATAAGGATATACTTTACATAAGTAAACCAGTTCATGAAAAGGAAATCACACTATCGACACGGAACGAACGCCAACCCTGTGCATTTACATCCCATACAGGAATCACTTCTTCATTAATGGACCGAACCTTCTTTTGGCTCAAAGGATCCTCTTTTGTTGCTGAAGGAACAACACCCTCTTGTAGGGTACACTGCATATCACGCTCTTCGCCATTTGCTTTCCTAAAGATCACACGGCAAACACGTTGCTGTAGTTCCTGCATCATCATATTACGATCATATGTCACTTCAGTTTCTCCTCAATTGCTTTAAACATTTCTTCGTGTTGATCTAGCTTATTGATAAGCGTATTGATTTTTTCATAAACATTTTGAAGCTTGAATTCAATAGAGTCCAAGTTATCCTTAACGCCATGAATGTGCATTTCAAGTTGTTTTTTATCGGTCATATTTTCCATTCCATTTTTTCTTCAACAGCATGTTGGGCAGCCTGAATATAGTCACGATCCTCTTCGCTTAATACTGACCAAAATTTTGATACCGAAGCAATTTGGATCGTGACATTTTCTGCTGCTTTGAGATGCATATTGGATTCCATCATCTCTTGAAGGTAATCCATACGGCGATTAATCAGGGCACGAAGATCCTCAGTCCCAGTCATTGTCATACCGTGTGGTTTGATACATGGTTTCCCCATAGTATTCTTTTGCATATTTGGATGCATCAGTATAGTAGTAGGGGTTTTTGGATGTATCTTCGTTGGGTACATCCATGAAGGTACGTGCAACTTTGGGTGCTTTATCCATAACGATTTTGGATTGGTTTTTAATCCGAGCGATATTCTTTTTACGCTCTGCGATCTCTTTGATCAGGGCGATACGTTCGGATTGAGTGGTTGCGATTTTCATGTTGTTCTCCATAATGTGTAAGTGCATCATATCATATAAAAGGGGCGCTGTAAACCCCTTTTATGCAGCCATACCAATTTTTTCGATTTCATCATTGAACAGACGAAGCTCTTCAAAGCCGAAGTTGTCCACCATGTAGAAACGGCCATCCTTGGAAAAAATATCGCCAACCGAAGTGGAGTGCATTTTACCAAACCGTTCAACCACGGTATCGGTTTGAATGTTGGTAGCCTCAAAAGCTTCTTCCAAATCATTGGTGTGAACCTTTGCCACCGATACAAAGTACTGAAGCATATCAGGGGTAAAGTCTTCCGAACCGAACATCAGCTTGAGCTTAGCATCGATTGCATTTTGACCGATTTGAGTGTTGATTTGGTAGATGGTGATCATTTGGTGTTCCTTTCAAACCTTATGTAACCATACTACCATATAAAAAACACTTTGTAAACAAAAAAGTTTTGTTTAAAAACAATCACTTATCATTTTTTTTCAAATTAGTTCTATAGGCACCTTCAGTGGTTCTCATCGCCAGAAGGAACTCTTGAAATTGAATATGTGACATGACGATCAAATCATACTTGTTGGTTACCTCGTTGAACTGGCGCATAAACACACCAGCATCATCAATGGTAATTTCCACATCTTCACACTCGTCTGTTTCGTCAAGAATCGTTGTTACTGTGGCATCATATTCAAATTCATTTGTGAACATTATTGAACCCAGTCTAACTTTTTATTGATGTACTCTTTGTGCCATTCACCCATACTTGGATCGTCGTCCATATCTCTAACACCAAGTTTAAGCTTTTCCTCAATTGTTGCAAATTTTTTACTAAATCTTGATAGATCATTTGACTGTATTTTAAAGCCTGCATCTACTAATCTTTGGGAATTTTTCTGTTGAATATTAGTGGCTTGAATTATATCCATATACTCATTTTTCCAATAGATCATAGGTGTGTATTTTTTTAGCTTATAAATTAGATCCTTTTCGTCAGGATATTTATCCTCAAAATATTTAATAGGATAACCCTCATATCCATATTTATTGTAGTTTTTTGTAAGCTCACTTGGTCTTACTTGTTCACCTGTTGGTATAATTAAAGGAAATTGCATAACTGCTTGATCATTCCAATTATCTATCAACCAGAGCATAGAGCTTTCAATTGATTCTTTATCCTCGTGAGGACCACCAACTATAAGGGATACAGTCCCTCTATATTTTTGAGATTTAGCATAGTATTCTTTTATTTCAAGTAAACCATTTTTAATCTTATCTGGGTGCATACCTTTTTTAAATGCTTTTGCTGTTTTATGGTTGAAGGATTCAATGCCATAATACTGACCGAAAAGATTCATATCCTCTAGGTATTTTTTATCATCTGGTCTTGAGAGAAGTAAATCAATTCGTATATACGCAGATATCCAAGGTGTAAAATTAAGTTTATTAACTACATTAGCAAATTTTTTAATTTTGTTAGTTTGATCATTAAATGTTTCATCTGATATAACATAATTTTTTATGCCCCATCTGCTATAATTTTCCTCTAGTTGTCTTTGAAAACTTTCAGCAGATGTAGTGTGATCACTTTTTACACCAAGGACTGGGTGGTTACAAAATGTACATTGAAACACACAACCTCTGGCAGTTTCAATGCTAAGAAATTCCCAAGGCTGAAGAAAATCTCTTTCTTCATAGTATACCGCATAATCTTCCATTGGATATGCAGGATATTTAGATGCATCTATAACATCAATATTACCAAATTTTGATGTTGCGGGTTTTAATCCGTTTGAAAATAGATACTTTAATAAAAGATCTAAGGCCTTTTCACCAAAACCTCGAATGTGATAGTCTACAGGATCTTCAATATTAGGTAACATCATTGAACCCGATATTAAAATAATATCTGGGTGATATGTGTTTAACCATACTACAAACTTATATAGAGTAGTATTCCACTTTTCAAATATAGTTGAAAAACCAATAAATTTAGTATTATTATTAATACGACTTTTGGCAAATGCTACAAGCTCATCATAAGACCATACTAAAGCATAGTCTATAACCTCAACATCCCATTCATTTGATCTTAGCCAAGAAGCAATTCTGTGAGCACCAAGATTGCGGGGAAAGATTGATCTCTCCCCGTTAATATTAAATATTAAAGAATGGTTCAACCCCAATCCTTCCGATCTTCCTCATTGTCATAGCCATAGTCATATTCGGCAATTTGCTCAGGTGTCATATCAGCCATTTCGATACGGACACCCTTGCCGGTCCCTTCTGGCCACCAATGTGGGTTAGCGGGGCGACCGTAGTATCGATCAGCGCTACCACGATCTTGAGGTGAACCGTGCTTAGGAAGTTCGGGTCCATTAACGGGTATGATAGCCATTATATAATCTCCAGAAGTTCTAAGAAGATTGCAAGAGGTGCAACGACAAGAAAGAAAATTGCAATAAAGATAAAGAAGCTCATGCTGCTTCCTCCATGGATTTTTCGATTTGTTCTGCTACAAGTTCCATATTCTCTGCGTAATATAGAATCTCTTCGATCAGCTGTGCACGATCATGACCAAATGTATCTGCCCGGCGGACGATACCACGCATTTTTTTGGCAACTTCAAGAGCAGATTGTACATCAAAACCGTTCATTGTATATCCTCCATATGTTATAATAGTATACTATCATATTCTATGGACGATGTAAACACTTTTTTTTAAAAAAAATAAAAAAAATTATACTTCTGGTTGCTCAAACTGTTCCATGCGCCAGGTGCCGTTTGTGATTAGAGCCTCAGCTTCATCAAGTGTTAGTGTATCACCTGAAAGCTTTACCAAATATGCCTTTTGATCTACTAGGCCGCCATCATATGCTTCTTCTTCAAAAGTCCATTGTTTTCCATCGCTATCAGTTAGAATCCATCCATTTAGAATAGCCATTCTATTGTTCCCTTTCTTCTTTGAACATTCTTTTTAACCACTCATGGTATCTTTCTTGGTATTCTTCGGCCATCGCCATCGTACTCCCAATTTCTTTTTTCTGGATCAAGATGCATATCAAGCAGAGGTTGTTTCTGCTCATCAATAATTTTGTATAATGCTTCAAGTCTCTTTTCTAGATCCTTGAGTTCTTCTTTTTTCACTTTTATCTCATGTTCAAGGTTCTCTACTTCTCCACACATGCTCATTAGTACAATTTCCTTATATAGTAATCAAAAGGGTTATTTGTACAATACTCTATTTTATTACCGTCAATATCAACACCCTTTAACAGAGTATTTGTAATTTTCTTAACTTCCTTCATATGGAAAGTTCTTATTTCACCACCTTGATGAATTTCTACAATAAAGTAGTCTTCAAAAACCTTTGTAAACCAGCTTATTTTCTTTTCGGTCATCTTTTGGTTTCCCAATATGATTCGCTTATTGTTATTGAAAACGAAATGCTATATCGTGTTTCATCTTTATTTACCGGTTCTACAAAGTGTTCTTGCCATGCAGGAAAAAGAATTAACAGACCTTGCCGAGGTTTAACCCATCTACGAAAAACAAATTCTGGTGGCATTCTTAAAATATCTTTACTTGATGGTGTTATAAGGCCTTTTGACATCATAGCATTATCTTGAATACAAAGAAACCCACCAGAGTCATCAGGTAGATTTTTACCTGTAAAGATCCAATCATCTTCGTTAAACTCGTCTAGATTTTCACCCTCTATTTCATAACCTTGTGGATAATATACACCACTCCAAAGTGTTTGACCAGTACCGTGCCAGTGAGGTCTAGACCATCCACCCCTTGTTGCCCTATTACCCCAATAGTAATCTATATAAATGTAATCCTTTAAAACATCCTCATTGTATCCATATTCAGCTAAAATATTTTGAAATGATACTGTTACGACCTTATCTAATTGCTGAAAGCAAGTATGTTGTAATAGATTCTTTACTGTTGAAGCAGAATTATCAGCCCATGATCTTTGTTCGCTATTGTCCATCTCATCAATCTCAGTATCAATGACTCGGATAAGCCTCTTATTCATGGCCCGAGACATTTCACCAAAATTAACAACCCCAATTGGTGTAGCAAACCATCTTTTTAGTTCCATTATTATCCTCTGCCGTGAGCAATACCATCTGCGCCATAACTGGCAGCAAACCCGTATGGTTTAAGTTTAGGCTCAATGCCTGTCATACCTAATATATATCCAGCGGCTTCATTGGCAGCACAGTTAGATCCATATTTTGGATCAGTATTTACATCAAGATGGATTTCAATATCAAACTCATCAATAAATGGTGCAACTTGAGTATAGAGTTCACAGACCTTACGTGCCTCATTAATCATACGCATCTTTGGTCGATCCTGGCGAAGATCATAATCACGTTCATATGATATATTAGAGAAAATACGGCAACCTTCTTTACCATTCTTATGTACAATAAGAACAGTAGCAAATCGAGCATATGCATCTTTCTTTTTAAAATAACGAACAGAGTCGCAACCAAGGTAGATTTTGGTATTGCTATTCAATGTCACAAGTAAGTCTACAATTTCTTCAATTTGCATTTGGGTAAACATTTTTATTCCTTTAATTTGCATATAAAAAAAGGCGGTCTAAAACCGCCAGATTTAAAGTGCTGTTCCCTTTTTATCCAACCAGTTATAACACTCATAATCCTTAACGGCCCAACCTTGCCGGTCAACTTCATCAATTCCAACTGCCAAGGCTTGCATACACTGTTCTATATCTTTCCATACGTAAGGAGAAATAAAACCTCGGCAATTCATCCTGTCTATTGTCCCATCCGGGTTTAATACACAAGCTAGTACCATTGCTGTAAACATATTTTATCCTCCTGAATAAATTTTTTGGAGGTGTGTCTCAAACTCCTCCACCTTTGCGAGTCTGTTTGGCCACAGAATATAGTCCTTCTCTGGATTCTTTTTTAGATTATTTAAAAGCGGAACAATAGCATTATATAACTTATCAAGTCTTTCTTGAGTTGTTAATGCTAATTGTTCTGCATCATTAGCTAATGCGGCGGTTTGTTGCACTGCCTGAAGTTCGTCTTCGTCGACTGCGGTAAAACCAAAATCGAAAATATCAGACATGTTAAACCTCCTTTAATTTATGGTGCCGGTCGAGGGACTCGAACCCCCGACATCCTGATTACAAATCAGGCGCTCTACCAGCTGAGCTAGACCGGCATTATGGTATTATATATCATCATTTTACCGTAAAGTTGGCGGCAAATGTCATACGTTCAGCATCAATCTTTTGTTGCTCTGTTAGATGTGGGACGAATGATTCAAAAAGAATAAGCTTTCCAACCTCGGCTGTATATCTCATCTCTTGAAATGTAATATCACGGTTTTTGCGAATAGGTAATGTTGTTTGTTTTTGGTATGGATTTTTAAAAATTGTACCAGCAGAACCCTGTGGTGCCTTTAAATAATAAATGGCACTGATAGTTGAGTTCGGATGTGTATGTTGTTCTTGATATTGACCGAGGCCGCTGGCATTAATCCAAGCATGATCAACTGAAATCTTATTTGGATATGCATCCAGATGATCACAGAATATAGTAATATGTTCCTTAATAGCTGTGATTAGCTTTCGGAAAGGACCAGTGTTACCCAGACTTTTCTGATGGTACGAGGTGAGAACATCACAGAACCAATTATCTGCTGGTAATAGAATTTGGTTACGGATCTTATCACATTCATCAAGAATTTTCTGATGATCTTCTTGAGAGATTACATCATAAGCGTAATATACACACGTTGGAAAATGTAGATTTACACCATTTTTCATAACAAACCTTTTATCTTGGAGCGGATAAGGGGAATCGAACCCCTCTCTTCAGCTTGGAAGGCTGTAACATTACCACTATGCTATACCCGCAATATTGGTCTCGGTGGCAGGATTCGAACCTACGACCTCTTGTACCCAAAACAAGCGCACTACCAGGCTGTGCTACACCGAGTTATTCAATATTATATATTATAAGCTTTTTCATAGTCAAAGCTAATACGATATAGGAACCTATCGCCTTTTACTTCATTGCGTTTATGGATACTGTGGAATTGATCCATAAAGATAAAGTCACCAGGCTGCCAATCATCATGATGCCAAATATACTTCTCTTGAAATACATGAGCCAACAAATACTTCTTAAGCCATTCTTGGTCTAAATCAGCACCACTTCTACGCCACATATTTTGAATATAATGAAAGGTAAAGTAAAGGCCTTTCTTGCCATCATATGGGTGTTCATAAACAAGTGGTTTGGTTACACCTTCAGGATAGATTCGCTTGTTCTCAAACATAACAAGCTCTTTATCATCAGGGTCCAACTTATAGAATGTATTATTTTTAAATTGAAATGTACAATCTACATCATTTACAATCTCTTTAATATCGTCAGAGAGATCTTCATATGCCTGTTTTGTGTCACAGAAGCTAGTGATACTATTCTCACCGGGACGAATACAATAGAGAGCAACACAGGATTCTTTACCGCTTGGGCGACCGTTCCCATTACTATGCCAATCAAGTTCCTTATCAGCAAAGATACCGATCTTTTCACCATCTTTACGTTCATTCGTAACACGGAACAAACCAGGATAGTCCGGATGCATAAAGAATCGTTTGGGTTTTAGCACATTACCGATGTTTTCACATACACGCAAAATGCCTTCTTCATCCAAGTTTTGATTACGAACAAGGATCACATTGTCGCGAGAAATATTACGACCGAACTCTTTAATTTCATCAACCGACATAGTAGAAAAGTCGATATCATAACGAACAGCATCCATTAATTATATTCCTTCCGAAGATCATTAACAAGGTCAAATGCCAAATCAACCTCATATTGGGTCAAGACTGGCAAATGGTAACTTAAAATATCACAAGCAATTTTATCTTCTGCTTCGTTACGGCCAAGCTTATCCAGATCATGGTATAGAATATGGAAAGCCAGATCACCAGCAGCGGCAGCAGATTCTTTTGCATTGTAGAACATTATATATCTCCATATTTGATAGTAGTACTATACCATATCTAGTCAACACTGTAAACAAAAAAGTTTTATTTAGAATCAATCACTTATAATATTTTTCAAAAATATTTTTGATACCCTTTAGGTCTGGATGAGAATGGATCCATTGACCTGTTGATGAATCAAATTTATTCTTAAAGAAATTATCCATCTTACGGTAACCTGTAGCAATGTTTGGATTTACCTCGAGACACATCTTATCAAACTCTGCATCACTGATAATGGATTCATTACGAAATTCATAGGCATATGCAGCAACAGCTAATTTGATTCTGAGTCGAACCTGTTTTTCAACTGGTGATCCCCAGGATGGTGTATCAAAGAATGCTTCAAGTGACATATGTTACTCCATATAAATCTTTGCCAAAATCGGACATGTAGTTATAATCACAATTTTATTGTGTTCGTCAACAACCACAAATTTTAACCTATGTCTATATATTCTTTTCATAGGTATATTTATATGGCGGTAGATGAAGGATTCGAACCTTCGGAACCTTTCGGTTCGACGAGTTAGCAACCCGCTCCTTTCGACCACTCAGGCAATCTACCTTATTTGGTAGGACCGGGTGGACTCGAACCACCGCTCTTTCGATTATCAGTCGAATGCATTAACCAACTATGCTACAGTCCTATTGTTTGGTGAACCCGGTAGGACTCGAACCTACGTCACATGATTAAAAGTCACGTGCTAAAACCACCTCAGCTACGGGTCCTTGGGGGTAACGCCTGGAATCGAACCAAGTCATCGGGCTTATGAGACCCAAGTCAAGACCACCTGCATTACCATTTCTGTTTTTAATTTATTATTGGCTGCCGGATTCGAACCGACTATCTCCCGACCTACATCGGGCGTGTTACCACGGGCATGAATGGGTCTGCAGCCCCACAAAATGTCCTTACCCTCCTCACCAAGCCAATCTCTACTTAGAAGATACACCGTAGAGGTATCGAAACCTCCCACCCCTCTGCGATCAAGCTGAGGCGCTTCCCCAAGGAAAAGGCTGGTACCAATTGCCTTCGGTGTATCATCAAAATAATGGCGGATGGGGTGGGATTCGAACCCACGGTAGAGTTTCCCCTACGCCGGTTTTCAAGACCGGATCCTTAAACCACTCGGACACCCATCCAAATTTTGGCTCCCAGGGAGGGATTCGAACCCCCGACCCAATGATTAACAGTCATTTGCACTACCGCTGTGCTACCTGGGAATAATTGTTGCCCGACCTTGTTTACTAACGACGCGCAGGCTACGTCAGACAATGTATCTCTTTACGTCGTTTTTGGAACTTCAGAACCAGGGGTTCGACAACCACTCAACACTGCCTTGATATGTTTATTCTATCATATATATGATCTTATGTAAACCCCTTTTTTAAGCTTTTTTCCATTTATTTTCACGCCATTCCCAACGACGAATGATTTTCATTTCATTGGCGACCATGTCTTTTTCCCACAGCGCCAACTCAGTTTCGGGGGAGACATAGCCAGACTCGGCATCATCTTTCATCCGAAAGGCCAGACGGTTTTGCAATTTTACTTGACATGTGTCAACATCCAGAAATTGCTGGTAGGTTTCGTAGGGGATGGACTCGGTGATGACATACAGCTTCATGATGTGTTCCTTTTCAATCCTTATAGTAGTAATATAATCATTCTACCGGAAAAGTAAACCCCCCAAACGAACTTTTTTTCATTTTTTTACATTTTTTTTAGTTACGGCGCATATTTGCTGCATCGATGGCAGCCTGTTTGTTATCCTTACGGACAGGCATCAGGTTTGACTTGTGTGTAGTTACAATGCCAGCAATTTCATTACCAGTGTATTGTACACGTTCCTTGGCAAAACCATTACCAGCAATTTTGTCACTGGTAACACGGTCCGTCTTGTAGTCAGGGATGTCATAGATTCCCGTGCGGTTACCTTTCTTATCTGTGGGTAGTTTGGTTTTACCAACACCCATCTTAGCTAACCACTTTTCGTGGTCCTCCTGAGCTTGGATCATCCGTTTGCTTTTATTCTTTTTTTGTTTACGGTTGTAAACAGTCGTTGTCATATAAGGGCCAACAAGATGCATGGTCATTGGAAGAACTCCTCTCCATATTTTGCCACATAGTACTTGTGAAATAGCATTCCACCATTACCTGTGGTTGTTCTCTTGATTAACTCATCAACGGTAATATTGTAGAACGAAGCTACATCGTTATAGAGTTGGTCAACTAGTTCTTTGTACATGTTACATCACGAGAAAAATTGGTCGATTACATCGATAACCGCATTAACATCAAGGTCAGATTTGATTTCATAGATCTCACGGTTACCAGTTTTTTCAACATTCTCTGGCATAATATCACAAGACTTTAGAAATGTAAACAACTGATCTTTACGAGGTTCAAGTTTATCACCATCTGCCCAAATGGCAAAACGAAAGTTCTTAGGTTCGCCAGCGGCAGTCACCCAAAAGCTTGGTTGAAGTTGTTCTCGTGTTGCGTAAGACAAAATTACTTGATCGGATTTAATCTCTACTACATTAAGGCGACCTTTAATTTTAGCATAGTTTGCAACATACCATTCAGGCAATGCCTCAAAGTTATCATTTTGCGATGCTTTATATACGTTGAAGAGTTCAGAGAATTT
>Ga0099850_1001123_pt1 | contig 12464 bp, 13 predicted proteins | sample CB_VirMetaG_5_FD_79182 | JGI IMG/M metagenome (GOLD analysis project Ga0099850, IMG submission 79182) | Freshwater to marine saline gradient viral communities from Chesapeake Bay - CB_1508_1D Viral MetaG | ecosystem: Environmental > Aquatic > Marine > Coastal | place: USA: Chesapeake Bay... | reverse complement strand
AGGAGTTGCGCGGGCGGGGGGGCGCAGCCGCAAGTCCCTGATAATCAACGGGTTACGTGATTTGCCGATCACCACGCACCCGACTTGTCAAACTTTTTTTTAGTGCGTTTTATAGTTGACATTTGCCACGTTTTTGTTCCAGCAGGCGCGGCAAGTGAGGCATTTATTTCCTTGTGATGGCGCGGGGCAAGTGAAACTTTCGGCGCTCACTCCGCTAGTTTGGCAACCCAAACGGCTCGCGATTTCAGAAGGGGGTTTGCCTTCCAGCATATAAGCGGACAAGCGAACCGTAAGATTTTCCGGCAGAAATCCGTGTTTACGGATATATTCCGAAACGATCCCGTACTCCCGAGTCGGAAGCCAAAAACGGATTGCGGGAAGATTTCGGCAAACCTTCGCGATTTTTTCGAGCATTTCCACGCTCTGTAAATCCCCACTATCAAACCAGCGGAAATGTCCGCTGGATTCACAAAGGGAAATCGCGGCGGTCATGGCTTCGACCCAAAACATATTTGCGAAACCTTCAAGCCTGCGTTGCAATGCTCCTTGAACATTGGGAAAGGGATATCTTCCCTTCAAAGCATAGCATTTCGAGCAAACGCTGCCCGCGACATTTCGCAGCTTCCCTCCTGTCTTACACAGAGAAGCGGGGATGCTCCAGCCGTGGCAGGGCATTTTGCTAGGCTTGGAAAGACCGCCGATGATCTCAAGAGCGGAGGCAAGTTTCATTTGCATGATTTTTTTTTAGTTTAAAAGAGCAATCCTCGCAAGCTTTTTTTGTTCTATTTCTTTTTCTATTGCTTGCCGGAGATTTTCCTTTTCTTTCCAGAGCATTTTCGAATATTGTCTGGCATTTTGAGCGGCAATCTTTCGGGCATTCCGTTCCGCTTCGTTCCATCTTTCGCTTCTAGGTGTCCACATAAAAAAAGCCACCCAAAGGTGGCGAAGTTTCATTCCTCGTTTTTGTTGAAATCGTCAAACCAAGCGTTGGCTTCTGCAATCTCTTGAAACGTCAGCACGGCAAACGCATGGCTTTCGTTCTGAGGGTCCAGCATGGAGTTGGGATTTTCTGTTTCGTTCATCTAAAGAAAAGGTAAGGGAAAGGGCGGAACGAAGCAAGGTTTTTTTTCAAAAAAAGCGTTTTTGTTTTATTTTTTACAAGCCCTGAATGACAAGGTCTCGCGCTTCATCGACTTCTTTCCGCCACTCGTCAGTCAAATCAGACTGTCCCTGTCTGGCCTCCCGCTCATTCAGTAAAACGTTAGCAATAGCTAACGCACGGCTGAGGATGTTTGTGATTTCGGCGCTCTTTTTTCCTTCGGCAATGGCTTTTTCCATATTCATCTTGAAAAGATCATCGCAGATTGGGAAGGTTATGCAAGGGATTTTTTGAACTATTTTTACGGGGAGAGGAGCAGCAAGTGCCATGCCACCCCTACCCTTTAATCAAAAAAAGAATGATTTTTTTCCTTGACATGACGGGGTGGGGGGTTTTCCTCATTCTCCCCATATCATATTATATTATATCATATATATAACAAAAAAAAAGAAAACATGGCTGGCGGGGGGTACCTATTTTTCAAAAAAAGGTAAGAAAAGTTGCTGTGGAAATTTGTTCGGGTGCATTTTTCGGACGGGGGCTAAATAATTTATTGCCTTTTTCAATATATTCACATTGTCTTTGAGCATTCCTATTGCGACATTACAGTTATTGCATATATATCCGCGAAAATATCCTGATATATGACAATGATCCAATACTATTTTGCTGTTTTTAGCTTCTTCGTCGCATATTTCGCATATGATTGTATGTGGGCGTGGATATATTTTACTGAGTCTTTTAATTGTTTTTTTCAATTTGGCGCGGCATACTTTGCATACATTTTTTGATCTATTGAAATTGTATATGTTTTTTTCTTCTTGGCATTCTGTACATTTTTTATACATGCTCATTATATATTATATAATAACGATATAGAATGAAATCTAAAGATTCTTCTGCTAAAGTAAATCAAAGAGACAAAATCAAATCTGATTTGTCTATTAAACAGCTTAAATGGACAGATAAACAAAAACAATTTATCGATCTGGCGACAGATAAAAACACGCGAGTTGTATTTATAAATGGTCCTGCTGGTACTTCGAAATCTATTATTGCGACGTATGTTTCTTTGTTGCTTTTGAACGAGAAGAAAATCAGTGATATTATCTATATAAGATCTGCGGTAGAAAGTAGTGACAGTAAAATAGGTTATTTGCCCGGAGATGCAGATGAAAAGCTACATTATTATAATCTGCCGTTTTTGGAAAAATTGGATGAATTACTGCCCCGCGTTAGTGTTGATGCGCTAGAAAAAGACAAGCGTATTTCGATGCATCCGATTAATTACTCGCGGGGCATGAGTTGGGCGGCGAAGTGTATTATTTTGGATGAAGCGCAGAACAGCACTGCGAAAGAAATTATTACAGTTCTCACGCGGCTCGGTGAATTTTCGCGTTGTTTTATTCTTGCTGATCCGATGCAAACAGATTTGCCGCAGAGTAAGTCTGGCGGCTTTGAAAAATTGTATTCGATTTTTAATGATGATGAAAGTCGTGAGAATGGTATACATACGTTTTCTTTCTCTGAAGAAGACATTGTGCGTTCGAAAATTGTCAAATTTATTGTTAACAAGCTTAGTGCGGCGAATAAATCTGTGTAATAATATTATATGAAAACGTACTGTCAAAAATGTGGTTCATCTTATGATATTCGTCCTAATTTCTGCGCGAAGTGTGGAAATAATTTTGGCGCAAAAGCTTCTTTTATAAAGCCGAAGGTTCCTGCGGTTGCGGCTATTGTTCATGATGAAGACGTTGAAGATGATATTGATACGAATCTTGCTTTTAGTGCGGAAAAGCTTGTTGTTGAAATTGAGCAATACAAGCAGGAAAGTTATAAAATTGAAAACTTAATGGGTTCTTCTTTATCTTCTTCTGAAAAAATGGAGCGTTCTATGGGAGAAAGTTATTCTTTGGAAGATTTTAAAAGAGAAGCGGGTTCGATAAGAAATAAATGAGAAAAAGAAGAAAGTCTAAGCCTTCTTTCGAAGATTGTATATCGATAATAGATGTTGAAATTAGAAAAAGAAAGAATAAATGGAATCTGTCCAGCTTAAGTTGGATAGATTTTGATGATGTTTCGCAGATTATCAGAATACATATTTACAAGAAGTGGCATTTATATAATCCTAAAAAACCGCTTGCTCCGTGGGTGAATAGAATTATTTCGAATCAAATGCGAAATTTGGTGCGAAATAACTATTTAAATTTTATTAAGCCGTGCGCTCAGTGTTCAGAAGCTGAAGGTCAAGAAGGTTGTCGTAAATTTGGCAAGCAGTGTTCTGATTGTCCATTGTATAAAGAGTGGGAAAAAAGTAAGAAGCAGGCTTTTAATTTAAAAATGCCTGTGTCATTTGAAACTTTGGAAAATAACAAACAAACAAGTTACGAAGACAATATAGATATTGATTTATTCAAACATAATCTTGATCAAAGAATGAAGAGAATATTAAAACCGCTGGAATGGAGATTGTATGATATGTTGTACATAAAAAAAATGACGGAAAATCAAGCGGCGCGAAGAATGGGGTATAAAAGCACGGAAAAAAATCGTAATCCCGGATACAGGCAAATTCGTAATATGCAAAGATCTATTATCAATAAAATAAAAAATGGTATTGCTGATGGTTCAATAGAAATGTATTAATATGTTAACTCAAGAACAAGAGCAAATTATTATCAATGAATGGAATAGTCGTAAAGATGATCCTCCTTCTTTATTGGAATTAATAAGATTAATATTTCCTGATAATCCAAATATTGATGGCAGAACAAAAGAGGGAAAATCTGTTCAAGCTTTTTTGGCTAAAAGAAGTTTAAAAGCTCGCGGCACACATCAATATCAATCAAAAAAAGCGCCCGAACTATCGGAAGAGAACAAAGAGTATATTTTGAACAATGCGAAAACGATGAAGCCGCTCGAAATTGCTCAATCAATTTTTGACAATCCGACTTTGACAAGTTTGCATGGCGAAACGCGGATCGTTGCGAAATTTATTTCTGATAATATTGATCCTTCTGATGTTTATCAGAATCAGCAAGAAATAGCTCAGGAAGATTATATTTCGCCGCGTTCTTTAGATAAAGCTATTATTAAAATCAACAAGTATATTTATGATTTAAATTTGAAGCGCGACAATTTATCTTCTCGTCAGCGTAAAGATGTTGAATGTTTATTGAAGTATATCAATACTTATCGTTTCGTGCATCAAATAAACAGTTATGAAAATACTGTGGATAGAGATTTATTTGAGAGTTCTTTTATTCGGTATACTCATGATAAGAATGATTTGACTGAAGAAGAAGTTGATCAATATATTATTTTGTCTTCTGAAGTTGTTATTGCTTCTAATATTCAGAGAAGGGTAGAAAAGCTGCAACGGATTTTAGAAGATGCTGCTGATAATGATGCGCGTATTTCGATGGGTTTAGTAGAATCTATTAATACTGCGCAGGGAGAATATAATCAATGTGTAAGTAGACAGCAAAAATTAGTGAACGATTTGAAAACAAAACGTTCGGATAGACTTGGTAATCAAATCAAGCAGAATGCCAGTATTATTAATTTGATACAATCTTGGAAAGAAGAAGAATCGCGACAGAAAATGATTCGTCTTGCTGAAATGAGAAAAAAGACTTTAGAAGAAGAAACATCAAAGATGGAAGAAATGGACGAATTAAAGTGCCGCATTTTAGGTATATCAAAAGAGGAGATATTAAATGGTTAAGTGTGAAGAATGTGGATGTGAATTCAATCAAGAAAAATCTTTGCATATACATTTAAAAAGTCACAAATTATCTGTTGAAACTTATTACAGAAAACATTTTCCTAAATGGGATTTGTATTCTGGAGAACCTCTTGTTTTTAAAAATAGAGATCAATATCTTGAATCGGATTTTAATTCAAAGAATAATTTTCGCAAGTGGGCGCAAAAAACTTCTAAAGAAAAAGTAACTGAGTATTGTAAAAAATTATTGCTGCGGCGCAAAGAAAAAAAGAAAACTATATATCCATACTCGCAAGTAGAGTTGAAGAGTGTTGGTCTTCCGCCTGTTCATTTTCTAAATGATTTATTTGGAGATTATTATGAATTTTGTGAGAACAATGGTTTCGAGCATAAGTATAATTCTCCTGCGGCTTTAAAACTGCAAGATTCTCTGTCAAAAAATTATTGTATTTTTGTAGATACGCGGGAGCAGAAGCCTCTTGATTTTATTTTTCCCACGCAAATTAAAAAATTAGATTTTGGCGATTATTGTTATGAGAATCAGGATATATCAGGTCGTTGTTATATTGAAAGAAAATCGCTTACTGATTTTATTGGAACTTTAAATGCTGGATTTAAAAGATTCTGTAAAGAAATAGAAAGAGCGATGGAAGAAGACGCTCATATTGTTGTTGTGGTCGAAAATGATTTAACAACGGCTTTATCTTTTCAATATCTGCCGTATATAAATAGAAACACAAAAGTAAATGCGGATTTTATTTTTCACAGAGTTCGCTACATATTAAATATGTACAAAAATGTTCAATTTGTTTTCGCGAATGACAGAAATGAATGTAAGAGGGTTGTGGAAAAAATATTTGCCAATAAAGATATCGGTTTAAATTACGATTTACAATATTTATACGAACATACGAAATTATGATTTATTGTCCTGACAAATACAAAGGAAATTTTGAAGATTTAAATCAGCAGTATAAAGCTTTAAAAGGAGAACTGGATGATAAAGAAGCTAGAATAACTCTAGCGAAATTTTTGCGTAATAATTTAGGTTTTACTACTGAACTTATTTCAGGAATTAAACTTGCGCCTTATCAAGAAATGACTTTGAAAGGCATGATGAATAGAAACTTTAGTATGTGTGTGTGGGGGCGTGGATGTGGAAAATCATTTATTGGAAGTATATTTTGTTTTCTTCAATGTATTTTCGAACCAAACACAAAAATTCTAATTGCAGGTCCGACTTTTAGAACGGCGCGTTTTATTTTTAATTATTTAGAAAAAATTGTTGATTCAAAAGGCGGCGAATTATTACAACAAGCATTTGGCGCAAAAGCCAAACGAAATGATCAATACGAATGGCAGATCAACGGAGGTTCTATAACTGCTATTCCTCTGAACGGAGAAAAGATTCGTGGTTTCCGTGCTAATATTCTACTTCTTGATGAGTTTCTATTATTATCAGAAGATATTATTAAAACAGTTCTTATGCCATTCTTGGTCGCTCCTCAAAATATGAAAGAGCGTATGGAAATTAGAGAGTTAGAAGATAAATTGATTAAAGAAGGCAGCATGAAAGAAGAAGATAGAATGGTATTTGAAAATACTTCTAAAATGATTGCGTTATCTTCTGCGTCTTTTACATTTGAGAATTTATATAAAACTTATAAAGAATGGAATGACAAGATTTTTTCGAATGATATTAATGATGCTAAATATTTTATATCTCAAATGAGTTATCAAGCTTTGCCGCCTCATATGATTGACAATACGGTTATTGAAGAAGCTCAAAATGGTGGCACTTCTCATAGTTCGTTTCAAAGGGAATATTGCGCTCAATTTACTGATGGTAGTGATGGATATTTTAGCGCAAAGAAAATGCATGAATGTACTATTCCTGATGGAGAAGATCCTTCTACATTATTGAAAGGCAAAAGTGATCATAAATATATTTTGTCAATCGACCCAAGCTTTTCGAACAGTCCTTCTTCTGACTATTTTGCCATGTCAGTTTTCGAATTAGACGAACAAAATAAACAAGGAACTCTTGTTCATGGATATGCTGTTGCTGGTGGTAATTTAAAATCTCATATCAATTATTTGTATTATCTTATGAAGAGTTTTAATATTGTTATGATATGCATTGATAATGCTGGATATCAATTTATTGATAGCGCAAGAGAAAGCGAATTATTTAAAAAGGATGGAATTAATCTTACCTTTTTTGATGCAGATACAAGTTTAGAAGGAAATGAATATATACAAATGCTTAGAAAAGCTTCGCGGGAATATAATAAAGAAAAAGGAGCTATTTGTTTTAAACAAAATTTTACTACAGACTTTATTCGTAAAGCGAACAATTATCTTCAAGCATGTATTGATCATAAAAAAATATGGTTTGCTTCCAGAGCATCTGCTGATAATCATGCGTTCGATAGAGAAAGTTCTTATGCTGTAAATTTAGATTTAGTAAAACACGAATCTATTTTAGATTTTATTGAATTTCAAGATAATATTATATATCAAACTAAAAAACAATGCGCTCTTATTGAAGTGAAATCTTCAGCAAAAGGAACTCAAACTTTTGATTTACCGCAACATTTAAAACGAGATACTAGTCCAAATAGAGCAAGAAGAGATAATTATACAACTCTTATGTTAGCAAATTGGGCAACTAAATTCTATTTCGAACTACTAGAATCTTCTAAAGTGCAAGAAGTTTTCACTTTTTCGCCCAGAATGATATAAAAAGGTGTAATTAATAAAAATGCCGCAAAGTTTAATAGGTTTAAAGCAGATAAAATCGGGAGAAATTGGAACGTATATTACTGGAGCTATCGGTGTTCAATCAACAGGCTCCACTATTTATACTTCTAAACCTTATGCGTTTGTAGAAGCAACTACTTTTAGCGGCACAGTAGATTTAAAAGACACATCTTCTGCTCAAGAAAATTTTCTTGTCAAATCTGGATTATTAGCATCTGGTAATATTACTGGAGCGGGAACTTTAACTATTAGTGGTGCAGCGCGATTTGATGGAGTAGTTTCTTTTGATGATCCAGTGACGTTAGAAAGTTCTTTAACGGTTACTGGCGCATCTTATTTTACAGGAACCAGTAGATTTGATGCCGCCGCTACTTTTAATTCTACTTCTACATTTAATGATCCAATTATTGTAAATGATACTTTTAGTGTAGGTGTAACAACTTCAGTTTTCAGTGGAGATTTTTCCGCAATAGGAGACTGCACGATAGGATCAAATGCAGGTTCTGCTACTGATTCTTATTTTGTAGGAAACAATAGATTTTCTGGATTAGCAGCTTTCACAGGAAATACTTTCTTTGCTGCGACAAATTCTTTTTCTGGAATTACAAATTTTAATTCTGGAGTTAATTTCAATAGTGGTAATATTATATTTAGCGGTACAGGTCAATCTTTTGCTACGAATGCTACTTTTTCTGGAGATGTTCGTTTTTATGGAAATGTAACAGGATCAAATTTAGAAGTAACTACGTCTGTTGGAATTTCGTCTAGTGCGACTTTTTCTGATTACGCATTATCTTATTTTTATAATAATAATTATGTTTCTGGGGCTAGTTCTTCTTTAAATATTATAGGTAATAGCTCTTTTTCATTGACTGACACTGATATGGCTCAACTCAGTGGCGTCAGTGATTATAATGTATCTTATATCAATGTAAATAGTGGATCTTTCTTAGAAATTAAGAGCGGTTCAAAAGAAACATTATATAAAGATTCAAACTTTTTAATAAAAAGCGGAGCGAAATTTGATTTAGAAACAGGCATACATACTCAAGGCACTGGAAGCATTCCAGCGACAGGAACTGTACCTACTGGTAGATTATATGTGCAAAAAGTTACGGTTGATGGTGTAACATATCATGTACTAGCAATAAGAGACTGGGCGGCATAATATGAAATCAAAAGCAAAAAATAATTTTTTAGAAACTCAACCCCTCATGGTTTCAACTGCTGCTGTTACAAGCACAAGAAGAAATCGGGCGGCAACTATTGAGAGAACTGATAAATATAAAAATATTGATGACGGTTTAATTCCGTTTAGATATGCCCGCACAAATCAAGCAGATAGAGGATCAATAGACATTAAAGATGCTACAATTCTTTGTCAAAAAGCTTATTATAATTTTGCGCAATTTCGTAACGTTATAGATTTGATGACTGAATTTTCAGTTAGCAATTTATATTTTCAAGGAGGTACGAAAAAATCTAGGGATTTCTTCGATGTATTTTTTAATAAAATTAATTTGTGGAATTTTCAAGATCGTTTCTTCAGAGAATATTATCGTTCTGGTAACGTTTTCGTTTATCGATTTGATGGTAAAATTTCGCCAGAATATGTTTCTAAATTGACTCAAGTATTAAACAGAGGGCCGTTAGATGATTCTAAAATTCGTCTTCCTGTGCGTTATGTTATTATTAATCCTGTAGATATTCAATTTGCCAGTGGCAGCACTTATTTAACAGGTTCTTATTATAAAGTATTAAGCGAATATGAATTGAGCAGATTAAAAAATATTGTTACTGAAGAAGATCAAGAAATTTTTGATAGTTTCGATGCAGAAACTCAAAAGCTTATTAAGTCTTCTAAAATTGGCAGTCTTAGAATTATTTTGAATCCAGAAAGATTCAGGGCAGTATTTTATAAAAAACAAGATTATGAACCTTTTGCTGTGCCAATGGGATATCCAGTTCTTGAAGATATTAATTTTAAAGCGGAACTAAAGAAAATGGATATGGCAATTGCTCGCACAATGCAGCAAGCCATTCTTCTTGTTACGATGGGTGCTGAACCAGATAAAGGAGGCATCAATCAAAGAAATTTAGAAAACATGCAAAAACTATTTGAAAATGAATCTGTCGGCAGAGTATTAATTGCTGATTACACAACTGATGCGAAATTTGTTATTCCTCAAATTGCGGAATTATTAGACGCTAAAAAATATGAAGTTGTTAATAATGATATTAATCTTGGTTTAAATAATATTCTTGTTGGTGGAGAAAAGTTTTCTAATCAACAAGCTAAAATAGAAGTATTTTTGGCGCGATTGAATCAAGCTCGTCAAGCATTTTTAAATGATTTTCTAATTCCTGAAATAAAGAGAATTTCAGCGTCACTAGGTTTTAGAAGTTATCCTCAACCTTATTTCGAGGAAGTTAATCTGAAAGATAATACTGTTCAAAATCGCGTTTATACTAGACTTCTTGAATTGGGCGTACTCACTCCTGATGAAACTATTCGTGCTATTGAAACTGGAGTTCTACCTGATTCAGAAAGCTCTATCGAATCTCAAAAAATCACAAAACAGTATAGAGACGAAGGTTATTACAATCCTATTGTTGGAGGTTCGAAGCCTGCTTCTGAAAGTGGTAGACCATCTGGAACTTCTGGAATTCAAAAACAAGTCGCAGCTAAAGAAATCCAATTTAGCGTGACTAAAATTAAAGATAATATTCTTAAATATCAACAGATACAAGGTTCAGTAGAATCATTCTTAAAAAAGAAGCATAATAGAAAGAAATTAACTGAAGCCCAAAAATCAGTAGCTGAACAAATTGCCCAAATTATTATTTCAAATGAAGAAATAAATTTGTGGGAACAAAATATCGAAAAATACTGTAATAATCCTTTAGACACAAATATAGAAAGATTAGAAATGATTAATGAAATTGCTGCGGAACATAATGTTGATCATTTCATGGCTTCTATTTTATTAGAAAGTAAGGCTTAATTAATGAATCAAGATCAAAATAATTCATTAGAATTTGAGTACAAAAAGCCAGAACAAAAAACTCTATTAACAGAGGAAATTGTTTCTGGAGAAAATATTATTGTACCCAAATTAGATAAATTAGATATTGAAATAGAAGCTAAAAGGCCCGGACCAAAAAGCGCGGCTCAAACTCCATCTAAACCATCTGAAAGAAAAAAAGGTTCTTCTAAAAATGAACCCGGTTCAGCAGGAGAAAATGGCGCGACAATTACTTTTTCAGCAAAAGTTGTAGAAGCTTTAAAAAATAAAGTTAAAGAGCATAACTCTAAAAATTCGCGCAAAGTTAATCTAAATCAATTAAAGAAAGTTTATAGACGTGGAGCAGGAGCATTTAGTTCATCTCATCGTCCCGGTAAAACTAGAGGACAATGGGCTATGGCTCGCGTAAATATGTTCTTAAGAATGATGTCTGGTAAATCTGTAAAAGAAGCTTATCGCAAAGCAGATAAAGATATCGCAAAATCAAGTTGTATAATTGACGTTTCAGATTTTTTTGAAATAACAGAAGAAGATTTTATTCAAGCTGAAGCTGATATTAAACAATATGATTTAAATTACGATTTTGAAGACGTAGAAGAACTTTATTTAGACGAAGAAGAATATTTTAATAAATTTTGGTATGAATTATAATCAAAACATCGAATTAGATTTTTCGGCGCAAATTATTGCTGCTGAAAAACAAAAGAAAACTTTAAACAAACCTTTTCGGACTCCAGATGGTCCGAAAAAGTTTTCTGTTTATGTTAAAAATGAAAAAGGCAATATTGTTAAACTAAATTTTGGCGATCCAAATATGGAGATTAAGCGTGATGATCCTAATCGTCGTAAAAATTTTCGCGCACGTCATCAATGTGATACAAATCCCGGACCAAAATGGAAAGCTCGTTATTGGTCATGCAGAATGTGGGAAAGCAAAAAATCTGTTACAGATTATATAAAAGGATCAATTGAAGATTGTGTTGAAGATTGGAATGGAGAAACTTTATGGGATAAATCTGAAATTTTAGCTTTTTATCCTGAATTATCTCAAGCTCAAGAAATGGAGGAAGATGAGTCAGAGGAAAATGAGTTAGAAGAATATAAGGCTGAATTTCGCGGCATGACTCTTTCTTCTCTGAAGTCAATTAAAGCTCATGTCGATAGCATATTAGCTGCGTCTGAAAATCCAGATGTTCAAGAAAATATGTCTGAATCTTGGTTACAAGGTAAAGTTGCATTAGCTGAAGATTATATTTTAACTATACATAATTATCTTCTTTTCAACAAAGAATCAGAAGAAGGTGTAAACAATAATGAATCTTATGAAGAAAGTATAAAGGATTAATATGAAAGAATTTCCATTTCAAACTATTTTTAGCTCAGAGATCAAAACTCTACATTCTGAAGAGTTTGATTTAAATTTAGCACTAGCCAGTTTAGAACAAATTGGCGAATTTGTGCCTGATATAGATACTGATAAAGATATTGATCTTCTTCCGATTGCTTTTAATGCTTGTGTAGCTAACAGAGTTAATCGAAATGGAGATGTTGTTGATACGCCAACAGCTATTGCGATTTATAAAAATTTTATTAATAAACCAATAAATATTGAGCATAATAGAGAGAGAGTAATTGGCGCTATTTTAAAATCTGGATTTAGTGAATTCGGAACTGATAAGCCTCTTTCTGAAGAGGAAGTATCTAAAATGGATGGGCCGTTTAATATTACTCTTGGCGGCGTTCTTTGGAAAATAGTTAATCCAAGAATTTCTAAATTAGTAGAAAATTCTTCTGATCCATCAAGCGAAGATTATTTATCTATTTCAGCTTCTTGGGAATTAGGATT
>Ga0099850_1001121_pt1 | contig 12474 bp, 3 predicted proteins | sample CB_VirMetaG_5_FD_79182 | JGI IMG/M metagenome (GOLD analysis project Ga0099850, IMG submission 79182) | Freshwater to marine saline gradient viral communities from Chesapeake Bay - CB_1508_1D Viral MetaG | ecosystem: Environmental > Aquatic > Marine > Coastal | place: USA: Chesapeake Bay... | reverse complement strand
TCTAGACCAGTTTCACTTAATTGATACCATCTACGCTGATTCAATAACTCTGGTACTTTGAGTTTGACTCTAACTTCAAAAACGTTATCAGTTTTGTATTCGGATGCATTTTGTTGATTTTTCTTTTTTATTTTATTAGTGCCAAATTTATTTCTAACAAACTCTGGACTAGTGTCTACTTCCCCAGTCACATCGCCGTGTAAGATATTTGTATTAGAAATCCTGAAACTCTCAACATATACATAAGGAAGAGAGTAACCAACAATTCTTCTAATTTCTTGCAACATTGACATTAGTAAAGCGTTCCTATACTATTACAAGGATCTTCTGCGTTCGGATCAGGACACTCAGGAGATACGGCATCCGTAGAATAAATATCAACTAAAGAGATATTTTTAACGTCTTTACATTCTATTTCAGTATCAATAAAGAATCCTCTGGATTTTAGATTTTCGATAGATTGGCAAACCAACTCTGTATCAATTTGATTATCAACTTTGATATTGAGATAATATTCCACATTCTGAGGAGTTATCGGTTCGCTTGAGATTGTATTTTCCCCTGGATCTAACAAAATTCCATTTTTAACTAAACTCTGTTGTCTCCTGAATTTCAAGGGCTTAAGCACCTCGACTGTTAGGTTGGTACCAGGGGCAGTTTCTTCTTCTACTAAAAACACTTCAATTTCAAAATTTTCTTTTGTAAACTCAGAGTTTCTTTCTAGTATTTGAGCTAGTATAAATTCGGGTTTGACGTCTAGAAATTCTTCATTTGGATATTGTATCGCCAATTCAGTATCAGAAATAAAGCGAATGTCAGACTTCACGGATATCTTATAGTCCAAATCGATATTCAGCTGTGGTATGTTTATCAAAGGAGTCGGATACCAATCAGTCACCCCAGAAGTTTGAGCAGTGCCAGTAATATTTTTTTTTGTTGAAGAGAATTCACCTCGTATCATATTGACTGACCAAGCTGGTGCGTCTGTTTTTAAAATGTCTGAGGTGCCTAAGTGACTATTCGGATTATACATTCTCCTATCGAAAAAGCTGTCAGATATATTATCGATTTGTTGATCGACTCCCAGACTTGCCAGGGAAATAGATTTTCTTACAAAAATATTTCTGTCAGAAAATACTGTTTGGCTTTCTAGTTGTGGGGTTTCTTCTTGCACTCTACCTTCTACATTATTTTGAATTTCTGACCCGCCGCCATACTGATCTTGATACAAGATATTATCATCCAAAAAAGAGTAATACTCTGGCTTGAACTTTCCTTGAGAAAGCAAGTACTCTCCGTAGGGAGTCATTTGGGTATCAAGAACCTGTTCTTTTTTGTCTAGAAACTTCATTCTTCTTCGCCCTCGATATCAATTTCAGCATCTATCTTGACCATCTCTACCAGAGAGAAGAAGTCGTATGGCCAGTTGTAACTGTAGTCTAGTTCTTGTTTTCTCCCTGCCACTCTGAATTCGAACTTGTATCTATTGTCATCCAAATTGTCTCCAGACTTGGATGCAACTTTAGAATAATAATTTTTTACAGCCTTCTTCTTAACTTTAAATACCATCCAACGAAGCTTTTCAGGCATTTCTTCTCCAAGAAGCTGATCTGCCAAGAAATCATGAGTTATACTCACTGTTTTCTTTTCTACTTTCTCGATTGATTTAGGAGGCAGATTTTGCCAGATGTGGACAAGATCGTCTTGATCAAAGGTATGCGTGAATTCAAAAATGTACATCGCAAATGGCTTGATAGAATCATTTGTGATAAAGTCAAATCTAGGAGGGAAAACATAGTTTTGCATTTTATTGAACATCTGCTGGATTGAGTTTGTATCTGGCAGCTGACCCTCTCTTGCCTGCTTTGCTACATCGGGCGGCAATAAAAACAGCTTTCTTCGAGACTCATCTTCGACAAAAGGAACAGCCACAATGGCCTCTGAGACCTCTTTAGAGCTAGCTACCTCTCCAAGTCTTTTTGGATCTTTTGGCAATCCTAAAAGGTCTGCGAGAGATTTTGAGTCAGCGTAAGAAGTGTACGCAGAAGGATGTTCATCTAACCAGTCTTTTGGTATATCTGATACCTCAAAGAAGATTCCTTTTTCTGGGGAATCTGGCGGTAGGCCAAACTGGTGCCACATTCCTCTGGGGACAGACTCTGACGCATACGTAGGCATTGTTATATTGCCCTCTACATTGACAACAGAGCTACCAAAGTTAAACATTGGAGTTTCCCACTTCGGCTGAATTACCAAGGCGACATGGTTCGCAGTTGGGTCATCGCTAACTTCCAAAGGTTTTCCTGTTGCGGGATCATATTTAACTGACTTGATTCTTGTTCTGCCGTCCGTAATCAACACATCCTCTAGATTTAAAATATTATTTCGAATTGAACCAGGGCTTGCTGATTCACCAACATCGTTGTAGAACCCTGCGTCGTTGCCGACGTTTGCACCAGCCCTGTCGAACCGTAAACTAAACGTGCCAGCTAGTGAGCCCAATATTTCATCTAGTTTATACTTTTTGGTCTCAGAGGGAGTAAAGCCTAAATCAAACCATGCTTCACCATGATAGTAAGGTGGAGTCGCTGCCCAGTTATAGCCACTATGGGCATCAAGCATTCTTTGGCTATAAACTCCATCATGATCTGTTTGAGCAAGAGCATTTCTACCAGTCAAAGCGTGGTAAAAAGCAGATGGTCTACTGTACATCGTAAACGTTTCATGTAAATCAGTTTGTGTTGGATTATCTTGAGGCAATTCATAAGAAACACTTGAAACAAATTCTCTAGCCTTGTTCATGCTTCGATACATCTTGATTCTCATTACATAAGTCGAGCCACTGATAGCGTTACCAAATCTCGGATCACTCTCTGGTAAAGAAGTAATCGTAGACATATTGCCGTTAGGTAAAAAGAATTCTGGGCATTCTCCAAAGAAGTTGCTTGCCATTATACGATATAGTGGATCTCCCTTGCCATTCCAAGATGCAGTCAGATTAAGAGACGCACTTGGGTGTGGCTCAGCATCATGTATGTTGAAACCAGCAAGGTATTTCTCTGGGTTTACTGCTGCCTCAAAGTCTATAAATCTTAGGCTTTGATCTCCGCTACTACTAATCGCATAATAGCTATCACCAAGCTGCTGAACATCATAGCTTGCCGTAATCACAGGATACGGGACACCAATTCCACTCTTAATTGAGTTGTATACAATACCTGGTGCAAACATTGGCTCCAAGAAAGGTCTTATCTTTGCATTCTCCAAGCTTGAATCTGCTCCAGTAAATCTTACATTGCTAGCGTAAGAAGAAGAATACTGCGTTGCCATTTGCAGTGTTCGCTCGGAAGGATAAAAGCCGTTATATGGCAAGAACTTCATCAATGCTTTGCAGCTTAGGCTAATTGTTCTTTCATTTCCTATTTCCGAATGTTGCTTCTTGACTACGTCAAAATACTTTAAGAAATCAGAGTTAGTGTAGACATTGTAAAATTCGCCGAAAGAGCTATCAGTAGGGAATTCATCCGAAGCTGTTGCTCCAAAGATATCAAAAGTACCACTATTTTGTGCCAAGAAATCGCCACCCATGGTAGAAACATAGTAAGACATATGATCGCTAATTCTAAACTCTGGGACAACAGAGTAATCTTTCCCGTGCAATCTTATCTCTTCCGCGTAGTCTTGGTAGGAGTCGTAAGCTGGGTTGGACCTCTTGGAAGATCCGGTAACAAAAATTCCATCAATTATTCTACCAGCCAATTCACCAGCTTGCCACTCTGCGTTTCCACCACCCACGTTCATTTGTCCGAAAATATCGCCCCCAGCAGGTGGAGCAGAAGCTGTCTGAGGTATTACCATTCCCGAAGGAGCGACGACTGAAGCTGTAGTCGAGGACCAATGTTTAAGAGAATACAAGGCAGAGGCAGTAATGTGAGATTTTGTGCCATAATGGGCTTGTGTTCCATAATTTTGTAACTCTCCTGTCGGGTCTGTAGCGTCATTCTCTGCTTTTGTGCCGTCTACTGTAAAAGTTTCAAATGTTGGTTTAGAGTCAAGTGCCCAAATACTGTAAGTGCTTCTACCACCTAAACTGACTTTATCTGCTTTATTATCATTTCTCGTATCTCTATCAGAGTGCCAATAATTAATTGAATATCCTTCTCTCTGTCGGATTCTGTTGGCATAAGCGTTCTTCTCTGCTGGATAAACTGTTTCTCTGTAGGTTAAGCCAGAGAAACTATTGTCATAAAGTGACACAATTCTATCATAAGTTTGTGCTTCTTTTGAAAAATTAGAAATCTTATTAAGATCTAGATTAGAAAAGAAAGAAATGTTATTTGCATAAGAGGATTCGACGCTTATATCAGAAAAATCTTGTATAATTGGCTTATACTTTGATATAACTGGCGATTCTCTAAATTGTGTGAAAGAGCCGTACCTTTGCGCAGGCAAGACACCCTTAGTGGAGTAGGTTTGTTTGTCCCCTACTTCAACAGATATAATTTGTTGCTCTCTTAATACTCTTGCAACCGGGTGCTGGCCTGTTCTAACCTGATTCCAGCTATTGAATCCAAAAGAGTCCCCTCTGTGATCCAAGACCGTCACCAGAGAGTTTCCAATACTCGATACGGAACCAAAGTTATTTGTAAGATAGGAGACCATACTAGTCCCCAAAGGATAGCCAAGAGTCTGCTCAGATGCACTAACTGGTTCTGATATGACAGTGTTCAAGCCAACAAAGTCTACAACAATTCCAGTTGTTGAAACAATATTACTTTCACTGACAAAGACTATTGAGTTAACGTACCCGGAAGAAGTAGAGACTTCAAAATCTGCTGGAGAATAGCCAAGCATAGTTCTGCCGCTAGCCTTTGTCCCACCCAATTCTGTAGAAACATATGATTGAGTTAGCCATTGATACTGAAGATCGCTTTGAGGTATCGGCCTTGTGAAAAAGCCATTGTCCGACACGGAACCAGTGGTTACAGTGCCCTCATCACCAGAAAACTCATTATTATACTCAATGCGTCTTAATGTATTTCTGTTAATTTTGTGATAGTTCGCAACCCCAGAATAATCCGACTCAACAGCTGTCACTCCTGGCTTAAATCCAAATTGTGAAGTAGAGGCTGACAAAAGATTATTTAGCGGCTGCCTAACTAGTAGATTTCTGTATGGCAGGACGCTGTACACACTGTATTGGGTTGTCGCGGCATCTAGACCACCATGTGAAGTTTCTGGGCCGCCAGGGGCAGAGAACCTTTCGATCATCGTATGCTCAGAGCTAGACAGGAAGGGGACCTCTGTATCAACAATTCCAGAAATTTGACTGGATGTGATATTTGTTACCGTGACCCCTTCTGAACGGACAAATTGACTGTCTCCACCTGCGCGTCCTGAAACTTGTACAACTTCTCGAATGTTTGAATAATTTCCTAGAACATTGCTACCTGTTATCTTTAGATTTTCTAAGTTGACTGGTCGCTTGACTTTTACGTTCCTAGAGAAAACAGACCTTGGATTATCGGTGCCAAAGTTTGAATTACCGGGACCATAAAATTCTACAGTGCTTGTACTGGTTGCTAAGTGATAAGACTCTGCTCGATTCGCCTTGGTATCAGAGCCATCAGAGATTGATGTATGCCTTGATGCAAACCCACCAACATTTTTTTCTGTAAACGGCGATTGCATTGGCGTTTCGCCACCAGCCAAGTAAGACTCAAAGCTATGAATGTTTAAGACTTGGAAGTCATCAAAAACAGAGTTAACGCCTGTTTCTATTGAACCACTTAACATTCTAAGTGGAACATAATTTGAAACTTTATCTTCCGAAAAAGCAAGAGTGCCATCTATTGCAAAATACTTTTTATGCATAGGATGCACTACATCATTTATATCTTTTAAGTTGTTTATCCTACTCAGCGTTGTAACACCGCTGGTGTAGTATTCATTGTACTTGTCAAACAATGCTGCGGGACGCTGGTTGGGCGGGAAGTTGACGCCACCGTGGATGACTTTGCGACCGGTACCATACTTTGTGGCCTTATCTTCTGATTCTAGTCTTGCAGTGATCGAATAAGGCGTGCTATATCTCCTATCCCTAGCTGACACCTTGGACGATATAATAGCGCCCCTAGTGCTGTTTATTCCAGCATCACTTGATGATAAAACTGGGTTGTAAACTTCTGCGTACTTCCAGTAAATAGAATTATCTGCCTCATCATCTGACAATGGAGCGTGAGCAAAACGCCAATTTGGTACGACATCTGGCTCAAAACGATTGATACCGTTTGCACCAGCTTCTATAGTTCCAAGCTTTAACTCAAGACCAGGGAATTTGTGATGATATTTACTTCTTTCTAGCGCATGACTTTCTATCATTGTACGCACATCTTCTGATGTATTCGCAGAAGCTGGGATTAGTTGCCTTAACATGAGAGACAGAGAAGAATCTATCCATCTGTAAAACTCGACGTACTTATCCAGATCTGGCTCATTTTCTACCTTTTCAAAAAATAAATTTCTTAGCTTACCTAATTCTTTATATTCTAACCTGTACCTATTTACAGGCTCACCAATGAGATTGTTGAAACCAACTATTGTACCAAACATGTTGAGCATCTCATCCGAGATGGTTTGGTACATGCTCTTCTCTATTGCGAAATAATGATTTATACTTCTACTATCTTTCACAAATGTTTCGTCGTCAAAATCTAGGATATTTGTCATATCGTAGCTTGTGACTACTTCCGGTAAGGTTTGCTTTGATGATTGTGCGTATTCGAAAGAAACAGAAGAGGTTGAGTCATTTTCAAAAAAGAATCCCCTACCAGTATGTTGCTCCGTTACAGAAGCTATGCGCTCGGAGGCATTTGGATATCTTCCGCTTTTTGCTAGAGACCCAGATGAAAAATCATTAACTAAAAACTCTCCACTGGAGTCTGACCCGGTTACATCATCAAAATTCCAATGTAGCGAGAGCGTTTCAGATTTAGGAATATGAAAGCCTTCCAAGCCTTCCACAAACAGATACGTGCTTTCGTTGGGCCTTAAGACGCCATAGTTCTCTGGATCTTTTGCGTGAGCAATGACTTCTGCGTCCTCAAGGAAGGATTCCCAGTGACGTAAAGAAGATATCTTTAAATCTGTCTTTGTAACTACGGAACCAGTAAAATCAGTTCTGTGCGAGCCAATGTAGTATCTTCTTGGAGCATAAATGTATTGTGTGGTTAAACTACTGCGCTGCAAAGAGCCTGTTAGTGTAAATTGATTTTTAACAACGCCAAGCTCAACATTACAGCCATATAGCTCTAGGATAACAGAGTCGCCAGAAGTAGTCCCAGCTGATCCTGAAACTTTGTTGGCGTGATCCTTTTTACCAAGATATGTTCTTAGAGCAAAATTCCACTTCGTATCATCATAAATATTTTGATATACGCTACTTGTTACAAAGAGACTTTCGTCCCTATTCGTTAAAACAAAATAAGCATCTTTTGAATCTTCTGCTGTTCTTACAGCATAAACCTGTAGCGAGCGGTCGGATGCTGCGGTTGTATACCATGCATAATTTTGATCATCATTCGATGTATTTACTCTATGCCAACCAAAAATAGAAGAGCTTAAGAAATCAGTTCTGAAATAATTTATATCATTTCTTCCATACTTTTTCGGAAAAATTACTTCAACTTCGGAGGTTCTTGGTATGTTCCTAGAAGAACTTGAAACATACGTCGTATGAGCGTTAGGATTACTGCTTGCTGTCTGATGTGTTACAGTGGCTTCAAATCTTGCTGGTCTGCTAAAATCTGCATATCTCTTCTTTACCACACTAGTTCTAAAATTGTCTCTCAACTTGTGCGTAATGTTGTTCCCATACAAGTTAAAACGGATAAGCTCATCGTCTACGCCATAACAGCGAATTAAGTTTCTAAAAGACTTCTCAGTTCCTTTTGACTTGTAAATGAATACTAAGTTATTATAAATGTTTTGATAAATTAAATTCTTTACTTCTGACAAGTCTTTTTCATAAAGTTCATCTTCGCTTTGATTTCTGATCTGCTCAAGTACGGTAGCATCAACAAAAATCTCTGGGGCGAACAGACCAGCAGATTCCAGTAGCCGATTAGAGAATGGATATGGCTTTTGACTTGAACTAACGTAATTGATATCTTTTAGTTTGTTAATCTCTCCAATTTGTGAATGGAGGGTATCAAGATAGCTAGAAATAATCTGCGTTAGGTTTAAAAGTTCACCATTCTTGTCATCCTCTTCGATAATCCAAGTTGGTAGTGAATGATAGAGGGATGTTATGTTTTGTCCATCATAAGCAGAACCGCTTGTAGAAAATTCTGCTCTTTTACTAATGACGTCTGGGTGGTTTGCGTAAATAATCGGGTCTAATTCTTCTTTAGAAGAAGCATTAGACAAAATTATAGCTGAACCAGTGTTTCTAGCCATACTCCCTGGGTAGCCAGCCCAATTACCATTAGTTATACGACCGGAATAATCAAGAACAGTAGAATCTGTATTTGTATCTGTTGTAATCCCTTCGTTAAATTTAAAGTAGACACCAAGCTCTGTATTAGATACATCTGTATTTGTTCCACCATCAACATGTCTAAAATAATTCTTGCTAATCTCCTCGTGGGTTCTTTGAACCTTCCAGTAACGGAATTCATCTATAGAAGCAGATAGCTTGCCAGCACCAGCCAAGTCTAACCCATGATAAATATTTCCAGATGGAGCAGAAGTTAATGCTCCTATTCTAGCACGTAGGGCTCCTGTTACCTCTTGAATATCCATAGAAATAGGGCCTACTGTCGAGGTATTAACACCGTTTAGGTAAACCTCCATGCTAGATTGACCAGATTGGTTTACTGCAGCTAATGCAAAGTGCCGCCAAGTTCCATCTGAAATCTGTGCTTTTGATAAGCCAACATCAACATTAACATTTTGGTACCCTGTTGTGCCCGACATGATGTTCATGCGGATAGGCATATCAACTGAGGTTGAGCTTGTTAGATAGATAGTAAAACGTCCATAGGAATCACTACCAGAAGCTTCGCCATTCCAGAGATCAAAGATAACTTCTTTTTCCGTGTCTGAATCGAGAAACTCGTCTTTCTTTAGCCAAAATTCAACAGTCTGCCCCGTTGTCCAATCAAATTTTAGATTAGATTCTCTGGACCCCTGCTGGCCTAACGATAGGACGCCTTCTGTATCATAGATATTAGCATCATAGATGTTCGAAGCGGAAAACTCAGAATGGATTGTTTTATTTTCCATCCCATTAGAGGACGTATGTGGCCCACCGTAAAATTCAATATACTCTAAATCTCCAGAGACACCCCATCCCTCTGTTTCACTTGATTGAGTTCCCCAGCCATTTGAAGAAAAGATCGCATACCCTGTTGTACGAGGGTACTCATTTTCGTAAAGGTACAAATCCAAGTATGAAGAATCATTTAAAAATTCTTGTTTCTCGGCCCTAGAACCATCATAAGGATACTCGTCTCTAATCCTATCAAAAGCATTTTCATAATACTTTTTAGCCGAGCCATACTTTACAAAGTTAGCTGCATTGGAAAAATCAACATTTGGGACAAATCTCTCTTTGTCTTCGACTTTTGCCTGAATATTTCTATATGATTCTGCATCTTTGCCAAGTGTATCAGGATCAACAGAAGATAGAACTTTGTAAGACTTTCCCTTATCAAATAGATTTTTACTGCTCATTCTTCAACCCTAAACTTAAATACCTCTGGTTGCTCTACCCAATCACTTATTGAATTATTATAGTATACAAACCTTACGCCATACATATAGCCAGCTTCTAACATTGAAATATCTAAATCAAAATAATTTCCCGATAAGTCATAGCTCATTGCAGTATGTAAATCGCTTCCGGTGCCGTATGGTATAACTTCCAGTTCATCAATCACTCTGAATAATTTATATGAACCACTTTCAATCGGAGTATTTTCTATATTGTTCGATGCAACATTGTAAATAGTTGGGCTCCAATTCTTTTGTCTCACATAAACTCTAAATCTTGCTGTTTCTTTCCTAGAATAATTTTTCTTTAAATTTGTAATATTTGTAACATGTTTATCGGAAGGTGCAATATTATACGATTCTACTGTTTCAGGACTAATTGTGCCCGTGTGGAACTGGACCGTTGCGTTTGATGCGTCTGCAATAGAATCTCCACCCTGGAACCAAACATCATATACCGTCTCTAGTGGGGTCGCAGCAGCTGTCATAGCAACGCTAGCAGTGTATATTCCAGTGGAGTACCAAGAGCCTGTCACAACCTTATTTCGGGATGCATCAGTAACGTGAACCCCATCGACCACAAGTTCAAGAGCGCTGCCGGAAGGAACCGTATCGTCTGATGAGCCAGAGAAGAAGCTAACGTAAATATTACCTGTACCGATGCTTGGGATATTCCTTAGTTGTCCCCTAAAATAATTGTAGAGATAAATATTGTTTAAATTTTCGTCCGCTGTTGCCAAAGAACTAGAATAAATAAAGTTTCCTCTATTGTCCAGATCTCTAGAATCCCATCGTGCTTCTAAAACAGGGCGCTTAAAAAAGAATTCAGAACTTCTTGCAAAAAACTTTTTTGTATAAAATGATCTAGATTCAGTTTCGTGACTAGAGGAAAGCATAACTCCAAAACCATAATTATTTTTTCTGCCAAGGACGCCACTTCCATCGCTATCTAGCCACTGCTCAACCAAAGTTGTTACGTCAACTTCTAAATCTTCAGTACCATTATCAAAAAACTGTGCAAAAGACGAAGAAAGATCTGTGTCTGGGTCGGCATAATCCCCACCCTGTGTTGTCCAAGCCGTAGCTGATTTTCGATTTACCCAATTGGAGCCTGTACCGCCGACTGTCGAGTCAGAGTAACCCTCCATGTCTAGACCAAACCCTTCTTCCCATTCACGGGTGCCTGTCGAGCCTGTAACCGCTTTTATTTCCATGGTATAACTTTTGGGCAAAGTCTGGCCATGGTCTGCGTTATACATCTTAAGGTAGAAACTAACGTTTCCGCTTGCTGGAACATCTCCAGCCAATCTGTCAGCAGATATATCCGTCGTGTCAAATTCAATCAAGACTCTAGACAATTCACTAGATAGACCAGAAGACGAAGAGGTTTGCCCGTAAATTGAGAATACCTCCAGAATATCTGACTGGCCCATGTTGGAGCCAGTGCCTCTTGTCGTCAAGTTTGACTTAAAGGCATTTGTGATTGTATTGTCTTTTGATGCAAAGTATCTCTTGATTGCCATTATGAAATTGCTCCCTTGATATCAGTGTCTGGAAATTTAAGTTCTATTGCAACATTTAATGGAACTGATAAATACCTTCCATCTGCCGATAATGCTTCATCGGTATCAAATCTAGTGCTTGAATAACTCGCACCTGTCTTCCTGGTAATCAAAACTCTCTTGGTATCTACGACTCCCTTAACTCTGTTCAAGGCACTGTAGATATCGGTCAAGTAAATTGGTTCACCTATAAAGGGCGAAACAGAAAATATTTCTTTGATTGCATTTGTACAGTCCGAAAGAATTTGAAATCTGTTTGCTTCTTCATCGGAAATAACTTCAAATTCTATCCCTATATTAACTATCTTTGCATCAAGTATGTCGATTGTATCACTAATCATTTTACTGCGATTTAGCCAAACTTTTATATTTTCTTTGATTGTTGAATTTGTTGTAACAAGTTTACCATTTGAATCTTCAGATATAACATAGAGGTTTAAGTTTCTTCTTAAGGAGTCGGGATCTCTAACGACTCTACATCTTTTCACCGAGCCAAACTTGTCTGGCATCGCATAGATTAAAGCTTCATAATCGCGTTGCGTAACTGCTCGATTTTGTGTTGCAAAGTGGTCTATTGTTCTTCTTTTCAATTCTTCCGCAGAAGGTAAAGTAGTGTCGCCAACTATTGGTTCCTGATTGTATGCCTCCAAAGAACTAACGATTGTAGAGACCTCTGTATTATCTAGTTGTGACCTATTATTGAATTCTATGATGGGTCTAACTACTTTGGTAATCGAGCCAACAGCAGCGTTAACATTATCTGCCGTATTCGTCCTGTAGACAACGGTCAGAGTTGTGTTTGCGGGAGCAACACCAAATTTATCTGTATTCAACAACTTATATGGATCGAACGAAACATCATTCACATAATCCCTACCATTTAGCTGCAAGATTACGTTCTTAGGCTCTGCTATTGAGGGGCTTCTTATTTCTGTTGGGCCACCATAGCCAAACTGTAAGAACACCGCATTTCTGGTACGCTCGACCACAAACCTCCTGGGTACAATCAGTGGTCTCAATAAGGATGGCGCTGTGGTCTTGTTGTCCCCTTTGTTGACTACCTCTTTATAAACAGTATTTTGTGAAAGATGCTCTACTTCAAAATATTCATTACCTTCGGAATCCGTGACTGATATGA
>Ga0099850_1001120_pt1 | contig 12479 bp, 19 predicted proteins | sample CB_VirMetaG_5_FD_79182 | JGI IMG/M metagenome (GOLD analysis project Ga0099850, IMG submission 79182) | Freshwater to marine saline gradient viral communities from Chesapeake Bay - CB_1508_1D Viral MetaG | ecosystem: Environmental > Aquatic > Marine > Coastal | place: USA: Chesapeake Bay... | reverse complement strand
TGGAACATGGAGAAATGTTTCTAGGACAAAAAGCATTAAGAATATCAATGAAACGGACAATATCCACAGTGCTATATTTTTACCGTCATTCATTGTCAATACTTTTTGAGGAATTTTTTTTGTTTATTTTTGCAATTCTTTCCAATCCTTTTTTTCTGATCTCATCTATGGTTCTAAAACATCCAATACAAACCTTGTTCTCATCCAGTTTGCAAACTCCAATGCAAGGACTGCTTGCACAACTATTTGCACAACTCACTTCTTGGGTTTGGAGGTTCTTCTCTTTTGTGGACTATTTTTCTTAGGTGCCAGGTTTTTTGGGGCTTTAGAATTGGAAGATCTTGGTTTACTGGAAGGTGCTGCCTTTTTTGACTTCTTCTTCCGATTGTGTCCAGAGAGTTGGTTTGGGGTGAGAAATCTGTTCATTTTTTTACCTTTCTCTGTAAGTTCCATAGTTCCTGTTTTTAGAATTCCTGCTTTTTGTAGGGAGGCCACTGCCATGCCATAGGCCATTGCCTTGGGAACCCCCTTTTTTTCTGCAGAAGTTACCAATTTGTCTAGAATTTTAGGCATTTTTCCTCAAAAACAGCAGATTCTATCTCCATAATCAAAGGATCTCTCAAAATGAGAATCCAACAAATACTCTTTTTTGTGCAGCCAGACAATTCTCAAAGAAGGCTCATTGAAATGACATAAGGCAATGTGTGTCACTTGCTCAAGTTCCTCCAGATTCTTGATCTTGTATAGTGGTGGAGCATGAGTTGTGGTTTTGACTGATATTCTTATTGATCCATCCAGATCTGCAATCACATCTCCAGAATGTAAATCCCCATTGGGCTTGGGCATTGGATCAAAAAACCCGTTGATTGCCTTGGCAACTGCATATTCTCCAGTCAATCCCAGATAATGTGCCCTTAGAGACATTTCATATTGTTTACTATTTTTGTCCGAAATTTTGTGATCTGAACGGAAATGTGCCATCAACTTTATGGCTTCCATTTCCATTTCATTAAAATAGATATTAAAATTTTCAATTTCCATGTTTATTTTTTTGTGATTTTACCTAGTATCTTGACACAATTCAAGTTTATCTGATGGTTTCATTTTTTGTGGAACCCTGTCTATTCTGGAATTTCCAGTATTCTAGACAAGGCTGTGTTTCCATAAATAGATGATTGGCAAATAGAATGATGTCTTGGAGATCATAGAATACCTTCTTGTCCACCCAAGCATAATTTTTAGTATTATGACGGATTGTGGCCTCTTGGAGAAGGACTCCCCTGGAACCCCAATGGGGTTTCTTTAGCCGATACCCATGTGTCTGTAGGAAGGAATTGTAATCAGAAAGAGAGGAGTTTTCACCGAACATCTGCCCTCCTGGGGATGTAAGTGTACCTGTGGAGACTGTGCTATGAAGAAAAAACTGTAGCTATTGTAGCAATCTGTAAGGAAACTTCCATAAGTTTTTAAGCCTATCCTAATAGGATAAGCTTATCTCTTAAAGAACGGCCCCCTTTTAAAGGGGCCTCCTGGCTCCTTTTATAACGTGTAAAATCATAAAATACAACACAAAAAAAGAACTACTCCCACTTTCTCAGTGGGCAATTGAAAATCTTGATGGGTAATCTGGCCTTGCCATCAATAAAACAACCACACTGTCCACATCTTCTGGTAGAAGATCTAAAGAATTCACAGGATTCACAAGTGCTGATTCTTTTTTGAACACGTTGATTCCATTCAGAGATAGTCATTTTCTTTTTCTACTCTGAGCTTCCCTTTCCAACTTCCTCTTTTGACCATTTGCCCACCTTTCTCCGGCAGCACCTCCCCAGAGTAAGTCTGCGATGCGCATCCTACGATGCTCAGATGGCTTGCTACGGGCCTTTTTGATGTTCGCCCCATGTCTTGCAAAGAATGAGACCATTCTTGGGATTGTCTTTTCAGAAATGCTTCCCTGCACCAAGTTTCTGGCTCTTTGGATTCCAGATCCAATTCCCTGTTTCTTTGCTTCTCTATTAGTGATTCCTCCTTTTTGTGATTTTGGTGCTTCTCTGCGCATTTCCAATCCTTTTTTTGCCGCTTTCCTGACATTTTCGGGGACTTTGAGGGAGGCCATTGCTTCTTCTCCTTTTTTTTGTGGTTACCTTGGTAGGCAGGGTGATTGACTTTTCTATCCTTAAACACAATGAATGATATTCATAGAGGTGATTCCTTTTTGAGGTTCTGTTACCCAACTGGCTTGTTGAGGTTTCTCTGGAACAAATCCATGACCATAGCTGTATTCATCCACACCTTTTAAATTCCCATTGATGATCCTCTTGGGAAGCATTCCCAATTGGTGCCAGTGTCCACATAGCAAAACATCATAGGGATTCCCCATTTCCATTTGTCTTTGTCTTCTTTTTTTATCACCTCCTGAGATACTTCCCATTGCTCCAATAATAGGATCAGTGGTTCTACCACCGAGTTGATCACCATGTGTCAAAAGATACCTAGTATCATAGAGACGATAATAGCAATCACTGCCGTCTGGAATATAAAAAGAAAAAGACTCATCATGCTGAAAATGCCTTTCTAGCAATGAATAAATCATCCAATCATAATTGGTGACTACTCTTTTTTTGTATCTTTTGGTTTCTGTGGATCTGCCATGATTGCCAACCACTCCAAAAACCATGATTCTTTCAAAGAATCTTGAGAGGAATTCCAACCCAGCGCAAAGGTGTTGTGAGCAATCCAAGACGGTAGGAAGGGTGGGGGATTCATTGGTTTGGGCAAGTTCCTCATGTATATCCCCAGAGACCATGTCTCCACCAAGGAGTACCACCAATCCATCCCATTCTCTTCTGGTGTTTTCATGATAAACCCTAATAAATTCCTCAAAACAGAGTTTTGCCCGTTTTGCAGCAATTTCTAGATTGTATTCATTTTGCCAATTGATCTCTGAAGGAGCAACGACCTCTCCCCAATGCCAATCACTTAGAAAAAGAGTGGGAATTCCCTGGCTTTTGCCACTATATTCTTTGGTTGTCCAACTGGGGGGATGAAAGGGGGAGGATGCAATTTGGAAGGCATCTTTTCTGATGATCTCATAGAGATTGTTCTCTCGACACTGCTCTCTAATGATGTTTCTAAGCCTATTTATCTCATCAATATAAGATAATTCTTTTTCTGGATTGTTTGTATCTGGAAAGGCCATTCACCTCCTTAAAAATAACTTACTAATTTTAGTAAGTTATCACAGACATTTACCCTAATGCAATAGATAGGGCTGCGGCTTTTGCTGTGGAGGTTACATCTACATAGCCTTTAGTTGCTGCATCTGTGTCTGCTGATGGGGTTGGAACGGTTACACTTCCAGTAAAAGTTGGGTTGGACAAAGGGGCTCCCAATGCAAGTCCTGTGTCTACATAAGCCTTGGTTGCTGCATCAGTATTGTTGGTAGGTGTAGGTATAGTGACTACTCCTGTAAAGGTAGGACTTGCCAGTGGTGCCTTGAGTGCTAATGAACTGTTGATGGTGGTTGCAAAATTCTCATCATCATTTAAGGCTTCTGATAATTCATTTAATGTGTTCAATAACTCTGGCGCAGAATCCACCAAGTTTGAAACCTGGGTGTCTACATAGGATTTATTGGTTAAATGAGTCGCATGACCAGGTGCCAATGAACTGACAACATTCCCAGTAACTGTTAAATTCCCTTCAATGGTATCAATTTCAATGGTCTGCTTGAATTCTTGTTTTTGGGTCTGGACAGCAGTTCCTTTGTATTTTGCCATTATAAATCACCCTTGCTTGTAATAAACAACGATTACATCTATTCCAGATGCGGAAGCATATCCCTGCAAGTAATCAAAATAGGTTGGTCGATAGTATCTGGAAATTGGATATTCTCCTTCAAGAACTTCTATGGAAGTGTTTGAAGGAACCAGCATATCCTTAATGATATAAACATCAGACCCATTGGAACCTCCAGGAATAACAGAGGCTTGCCGAATCAGTGCAGTTGCGGTGGCATCTGTATTGGTAGTATTGGCAATAAGAATCTGCTTTATAATTAAGGTTTCTCCATCCTTGGATGGGGCCAAAAATGGAGTGGGACTAGCAGAATTGGAGGATATGGAGGAAAAACGTATGTTTTGTAAATTTACCATCTTATCCTTTTCTTAGGGCTTCTGCATGTATGGTTTCTTTTAGTTCACTCAACGCCACCTTCATCTCTTGTAAAATCTTATTGGTCTCTCTCATTACTTCCATCAATTGACTATTGGACTCCTTCATCAAGGATCGAAGGGCCTCGTCATTGACATCATCCTTTGACATCCAGCGCTCCTCTCTTTTTGTAAAGAGGTCTGACTGGTACTTAATATACCAAAAACAGGCCACTAATGACCCTACGGTGCCGCCTAAATCAGCAATCATTGTGACCATGTCTTCCATAATAAATACCATGCTAAGAAATTAGAGAGCTACTGGGTAAAACCACCTAGAAGTTGAATTATCACTAGAACTGCTGGACTCGCTGTTAGAATCACTATCGCTACTACTATCGCTTTCACTATTGCTATCTACATTAACATCCATTGTGTCATTGTCTGGGGCCTCATCCAATCTATTCTCATTATAGACATCAATATTGATTTCAATAGGGTTGGCCTCATTTTCTTGATTGTCCTTCGTAGGCCAATCACTACAAGAAACAAAAACAAAAAATAGTAAGGAGACAATAAATAAGTATTTCATTGAATTACTCTGGTGGCGTAGGCCACGTTACTCCAGTTAGTTGACCATTCTCATCTAAAGAAGGTGTTGAGTTTGCTGGAAGATCCCGCAAGGCTTGTCTGTAGTCAATTTGTGCTTGTGTCATTGTTCTATCTGCTACTGCCATCCAGTCTGTTTCTTTTAAAAGCCGATCTCGTTCGATTCTTAACAATCTCAAGGGCTCTTGAGAAACAAGCAGATTGTCATGATCTACAACATCCTGCCATGTCAAATCCGGCTCATAATCAACCCATTCAATGTTATTCAAAAACTCTTCTTCATTCGTTGGGCATTGCCAGTTTTTAAAAGTAAATCGACATTGATTTAAATCAACACCTTTTGACTTTAAAACCATTTGAATAATTTCATCTGAATACATTTTTATCCTTGATAACAAAGGATTTCGCAGTAACTGGTCAAGACCATCCCATGATAAACCCCATTATTTTGATTGCCGTTTAAATAAATGCTCCCAGTATTATTTTCAGACCACCAGTAGGGCCGAACATAGATAGTTGTATTGGATGGATTAGCATCTTCAAGATAACCCGTCATAATCAAATAAGAACGAGCGTTAAGATCTGGTTGATAATCTATTCCGCCCAATGGGTATTTATTCCAATCATTACCCCATGTAGCGCCAGCCGTACCACCACTACCAGGCCCCGTGGGCCAATAAGTCCAGTTTGAATTATCCCACGAATAGTCCATGTGCAAAGCTGCATGATTTGCATATTGCATATAAAAATAGTACCTGACAATAATATTTTTATTAGCACACATACCACTTAATGAATGATAAGTAACGCTAGGCATTAAAGATGGGTTTCGATTAACATTCCCAGAACTGTATCTACCTTCGATTTTTTTAATTGAGCGAGTGTCTAAATTGCGAGTGCGTTGAATTATAGACGAACCCATTGAAATATTGTTAAGAGTAGCCGTCCCACCACTCTCTGTAATAACATTATTCCCAGCGCTATCCTTGATCCCACCACTAGAAGGTAACCTTACATTCCCCAGTGTAACATTCCCTCCACTCTCACTAACCACTGCATTGCCACTGGAGTCCACAATGGTATTCCCAGTACTCTTGAGCTTTAGCTCTGAGTTTGTGATCTTAAACTCATTGTTTACTTTTTCAAGGAACTGGGTTCCATCCAGTTTAATCTTGCCTGCCATGCTTATGCTCCAGGTTCAGTAGGCCATGTTACGTTGGTCAACATCCCATTCTCATCAAGAGTAGGACTTGCATTTGCTGGAAGATCCCTTAGTGCTTGACGATAAGTCTTCCATTGTTCTTTGTCTGCATAAGGATAATCCTCATTCATTCTCCAATCACTTTGCATCAACAAGGAATCTCTTTGCATTCTCAATAGAGATATTGCAGGAATAGGTTCTTGTGCAGGATCTGGTGCTGGAATTTCTGTAACTACCCATTGGGTTCCATCAAAGGCACAAGTATGAGTATTTGGGTCAAAAGTGGGAGGTGCAATTTCGGTGGAATCTGCAGGTAATGCAATTCTATCTGGATTCTTTGGATCTGGATAAGCAATAACTTCTGATCCGTTGGATTGGTTGTACACTATTTTCATAATTAGTACTTTATGCAGTATTGAACGTATTTGTTGCGTGGTCTAGTATCAGTTCCACTACCAACTACTAATTCAGTAACATAACCAGTACTAGTTGGCCCCCTATAAAAACTATAGGAATTAACTCCTATAGTTATTTGTGGGTGTGAACCCCATGTAGCACCACTGCTAGTAAAAAACAAAGTATAATCATCATGTGAACTCTGATAAGGAGAGTTAGTTCTTGTAGCCTGATAAGCAGTATTATGGCCTTGGCTAGACCCAATTGCATCCCCACCTGTTCTACTTGCGGCATCTGGATCATTGCCTTGCCCATTATCAAACCCACGCAAAAACTCACCTCGCAAATCCGGCACTCTAAAATGACTTGAACCTGCACCACCAGAGCCATTAGTTAAAGCTCCCCACGTTGTTCCTATCGCAGTATGAAGATCCCCATAATCTGCAATCGCATACTCTGCCCCATTGCAAACAACCCATCCACTTGGAGCACTACTCATGGCAAAAGACATAATGGCTCCTGGAGGGATACCTCCAGCAGAAGGAGCAACTACCGCAGAACCTGCAACATCTGTTATAATTGCATTTCCATTTGAATCTCTAACTGCACTATTGGCATGAAGTTTAATATTTCCAATAGAAACATTACCACCACTCTCTGTGAGTATGTTATTCCCACTAGAATCTTTAATTCCACCACTGGCAGGGAGTCTTACATTGCTTCCAAAAGAAACAGCAGTCCCATCATCTGTGAGCAGTGTATTCCCATTCTGACCTTGTACAGACAAGGTTCCTGCTCCACTGGCCCCAGTGTGTACAAAAACAGTGTGGCCTCCTACTTTAATACTTCCACTCATTCTGTTGTCTCCGGTTCATCGGGGGGTAGGATTACCAGTGTACCTGCTTCTACTTGACGCAGTATTTCTGCATAGTGACGGTTTGCAGGATCTAGTGGGACTGACATGGTGTTGCCGTCTATGGTCGCTTGGACGATAGTGTTGTTTCCTTCAGGGTCTACAGAGTAAACTGCTGATTCAATATTCATTTCATTCATTGTTATAGTTCCGATTCTATAGTGAGAGTTAAAACACTATTATAGAATTTTACTTGGAAAGAAGTATCATTACTGCCGGAATTAAGAGTAGCTGAATTTTTAGATATTAATATAGCACTCGTTGTTCCAGAGCTTCCTCCTGGTTGAAAATTGCTACAAACAGGATTATTTAAAATTGGTGTAGCTCTTTTTTCTACTTTATAGTAAATCGTAAGTTGATTTGAATAACCGGATACAAGATGGGTAAGTAAATTTTGTAATTTCAACTCTTCATAATACCTCTGACACAACGCTAACTCTGTCCCATAGGGCCGATGCTCAAATTGGGTTGCGACTGTGCCTTTTTCAAGCTGGACTCCAGTAATTTGCCAAGTATTACCAACAGTTGCTGCAAGATTTACTGTCAATCCTGCTCCTCTATCTGCATTAGATTTAGCCTTCCATGAGGTTGGTAATGAACCAGAACTATTATCAGATCCAGCCACAAGTACAAAATGCAAAGCTAAACTGTCCAGATTATCATTATCTAACACTCCAGTAGTGTCACCTAAAAAAGTAAATTCCTTATATTGCCAAGTATTAACTTCACCAGATGATATAGTGTAAGTATTTCCTATAATTCTAATATTGTCATTATCTTCTAAATTTACTTGATATGTACCTGCTAAACTTGTTTTGACATAAAATGAAAGTGTAAGGCTTCTTGAGCTTGAAGTGCCTTTTTTTAAATCTTGTAAATTTTGGCCTTCAATTGACTGAACAATTAATAACCTACTATCTGAATCTAAACTACTTTTTGAGGTGGTACACTCAATTTTGTAACTACTTCCAAAACCATCTGGAGAATCCGTTGATTGTGAAATGCTCCAAGTTCCTCCATTAGTAATAACAAATTTATAACGATCACAAGCTGCATAAGTAGATGCTGAAACTGAAGTGCTGTTACCTCTTTGAGCAATCTGCATATCCCCATTGATGATCTTATTACGGAACATCATGGAAGAATTGTTGACCACCTCCACATTCTTAAGAACCGGATTGGTTCCACTTTGATCCAGAATCACATTGTTACTGGAGTCCTTGATCTGGGGAGCCTCTAGGGTTACCGTTCCACTTTCTTCTGTGGCGAGAGTTACGCCATTGACTTTCAGTTGTCCTGCCATAGTTATCTCAAGTCCAGTGTTCCCACCACGTTAACAATTCCATTCTCTACAATATCTAGATCATTGAATACTGCAAAAGTACCATTGATGGTTACAGTATTAGAAACTTGTAGAGGGCCAAAAGCAAGTGAGTTTGTATTTACAGGAAGGGTCTTTGCAACAGCAAAACCAGGTAAACTACTTTGTAAAATACTTTCTCTAATTTTAAAGTCAGCCTCTCCTGCACCTGTTGATGCAAGAGTAATGTTAATACTGGAAAGTGTGGAGATATTCCCTTGTTCATCCAGTAACCATGCATATACTGATTTGACACCACTTCCACTACTCAAATAAAAAACAATGTCCTCTGTAAAGGAAGTAGGATCAGTACCTGTAAATAATGTGAATTGTCCTGCACTAGGAGTTGTAATGGTTTCCGATAAATAGTATCCTGCCACTCCTCCTGCATCACTACCCGATAAACGTATGGTAATGGTTCTGCCATTGATGGGAGAACTCTGGAGGACACTCATTGCAGTAATTACAGGAGAGACAGTATCTGCTGCAGTATCTGCAGTGGAAGTAATGGTGTCATTGACAGGAGTGCTTATATTCCCTGCAGCATCCCGTAACCAAAGATATACTGTCTTGACTCCATCTCCTGCAGACAAGTTGAAATGAACCGTTGTAGAAAGAGAGGTTGTGGAAGCAACCGTAATAAAGTCATTGGCACCAGGGGTGCTATTGGTTTCAGATAAGTAAAATCCAGTAATTCCTACGGCATCTGTCCCTGTAATCGCAATATCCACCTCATAGGTGGCAGTAGAGGCTGCACCTTCCTCAATATCAATGGTGGCACTGGCAGGGCTTGTTGTATCTGGAGTAGCAAGTTCAATGGTGTCATTGATAATCACAGACATATTGTCTGCAGCATCCTTGAACCACGCATATACCGTTTTTCTCCCATCCCCTGCACTTAGAGTGAAGTTCACGGTTGCACTGTAGTTCAACACTGCAGGAATAATATCCGTAAAATCTGTGAGAGGGTCAGGAGGAGTAGTGGACTCTGATAAATAATACCCATTAACACCAATGTCATCTTGGGCTGCCAAGTTCACGGTAATGTTCTGGGTAGTAGTGGAGGTTGCACCTCCGGCTAATGAAATGGATGTGTTGTAGGGATAGATGGTATCGGCAGAGACCAGGTTGATGGTATCAGAAACAGGGGTGCTTATATTGTCAGAGGTATCCTTAAACCAAGCATATACTGTTTTGGTTCCAACTCCTGCACTAAGTGTAAATGCGACAGAATTGTCAGAATAGGAAGTGGTTGCCGAAACTGCAGTAAAATCCCCAACCAAGGGGGTGCTATTGGTCTCTGATACATAATACCCATTTACTCCAACCACATCACTGGCACTCAAGGCCAAGGTCACACTTGTGGAAGTGGTGCTTCCTGCACCAGAGTCAATGGTTATGCTCCCATTGGTAGGTGCATCCGTATCTGTTCCACCTGTGACGGTTGCCGTGTTCCCCATTCCAGAGTGAACACCACAGAAATAATAGGAACTAATGTCATTCCCAGAGGCCACCACCCATGTTATGGAAACAGCAGCACTGGCATTTGAACCTTTTGCAGTACTAAAGGCACTGGAATAGGAAGCATAGTCATTGTAGGTGGTTCCTGTAACCGTATAGGTTACTCCATCACTACTTCCGTAGGCAGTAGAGGTATTCTGTAGATCTGGGCCAAGAACAAGGGGGTGGGTTGCAGTGGAAGAGTCACCTAAATCAAAGGTAACTGTATCTCCTGGGACAAAGTTGAGGGCAGGTTTTTCTGTTCCATTGAGGCGATAGACATTGCCACCATAGAAGGAACTATAAGCAACGGTAACCGTGTAGTTATAATTTGCCATTGATTTCTTAACTCACTGATAATGAACCGTCACCTGTAATGTCCAATGTCCCTGTAATGTCAATATCATTCAATACATTCAAATCACCCTGTACATACAGGGTTCCACTAATCTCAATGGGGCCTACCAGAATTCCCTTCCGGTTTGCATCCATATAATGCACACCATCAAAGGTGTCAGAGTGTTGAATAATTCCATCTTGCAGTGTGAAATCATACGGCATCAATTTACTCAGAAGGAGGTGTAGGCCAAGTGACTCCAGTTAGGTTCCCGTTTTCATCCAATGCAGGAGTGGCAGTTGCAGGAAGGTCTCGCAGGGCTTGGCAGTAGTCAATCCAGGCTTGGGATGGGGTTAGGTCACTGCGAAAACGCCAATCGGTTTTAGAAATTAGTCTATCTCTTTCTACTCTAAGCAATCTCATTGGTTCTGCTGCCGTAAGTTCTGCGATTTTTGCTTGGATTTGTGCTTCTGTTGGTTTTTCTGTTTCATCATCTAACCAAAAAAGGTTTTCATAAATTTCTTCATTACGAACTCTCCATTTACATTTACCATAACCTAATTCTTCTAATGCTCTTACAATCATTGCTGTATCTCCATAAGCATAATGCTAGATGTGCCTGTCGCAATTTCAGGATTATCCGAATCGTATTTAAGTCTGTTAATATACACTGTACTAGAATCTCTATTATCCCAAACTTTTACCGAGTATGTAACTTTAACAGTAGAATTAGGAGAGTCTAAAAAATTATTAGAATGGTTCTTGTATTCTAAATTAGTAAACCCATCTAATGAGCCTGTGGTCATAAATGTTCTTGTTCGCAATGAACCAATTTGGACACTTAGGCCCAATGGAGTTGAACCTCTATATAATCTGGTAGAAAAAAGGAAATTCTCACCTGCACCACCAATACTAATACTAACTAGAATTTTATTTGATGCTGAAGTTGGTGTAATTGATGCTGAAAATACCGAACCAGCACCATCTTGGTCTGTTCCTGGAATATCTGTCCATCCAGTAGATGTTGATAATGCCTCTCTATCTGTTTTTTGGTTATAAACAACTTGTAATACATGCCCAGCAGGAAATACTAACCCACTATCCAAATTAATCTTTGCAGAAGCTCCACTTCCCGTATGGGTGGCTAATGTGGTTCCTCCTAATTGTAGTTCACCTGCCATTGATTACTCCGGTTTTGTAGGCCAAGTCACATTAATCAAATTACCCTGTTCATCCAATGCTACATTTGGTGAATTGGCAGGGAGGTCTCGTAAGGCTTGACGATAGGTTCTCCATGCATCACTCATGGTTACATCAGAATTTGCCATCCAATCGGATTGTGCTAGTATTTGGTTGCGTTGCTGGCGTAGTTGTTGATAAGCCATCTCCGAATAAACATTTTCTAATTCTGCTTCAATTGCTGCTTGATCTAAATCACTTAAATTACCATTCTCAAACTTTAGATTTGACCAACTAAATTCCTCTGTTTTGTCAATGTATCCACCCACTAAATTTGGATATAGTCGCTCTATCGCATAGATGATGTAATATTTTTTCTTATTCATTTTACGCAATCTCCTGCACTACTACCGTTGCTGATGGGCAAGTGCCTAATCCATAAACTGTAGTTGGGCTACTCCACCCACCGCTTCCTAAGAAATACTGCACTGCATGATGACCAGATCCTTTTCTTACTGAAATTGTTTTAGCACCTGACCAACTTGGTACTAACACCTCCCCTGACAAATTTCCATGATGATAATTTACATCACCTGCAGAATACGCTGCCAATAAAACCAGTTTAGCGTCAGTATCGCCAGAAATAAATAATGCTCCGTGTGGAGCATCTGCTACGTTACTGGTTTCTATTAAAAATAGATTATTGACTCTAATTAAAATGTTTGTTGCAGCACTTGATGGAGTATAAGACTGACTAAATACTTCAGTACCCTCTGTTATTTGTGGAATCGTATCATCTACTGGAAAATTTGTAGCAGTATACGTTGCTCTAG
>Ga0099850_1001119_pt1 | contig 12482 bp, 20 predicted proteins | sample CB_VirMetaG_5_FD_79182 | JGI IMG/M metagenome (GOLD analysis project Ga0099850, IMG submission 79182) | Freshwater to marine saline gradient viral communities from Chesapeake Bay - CB_1508_1D Viral MetaG | ecosystem: Environmental > Aquatic > Marine > Coastal | place: USA: Chesapeake Bay... | reverse complement strand
TTGAACGTGCCATTCAGGAGACTGCTGGCCGTACGATACCCGGAGCTCTCGAGCCTAGCCGTGCACGGGGAAGGGACAAAGGGGCACGCGGAGGCAGTGAGGGAGGTTCGGGCGATGTGGCGAGGGTTTGTGATGCTCTACGAGATCAGGATGGCGGCTGAGATATGCGGAAGAGAGCTTGATGAGTACGTGAGGAGGTCGCGTGTCTAGCGAAGAAGGGAGGTTGAAGGCCACTGCGGAGCTTTGCCGCGCAGCATTCGAAGGTGATCGTGCGGCGGTGATGGCGGAGCTTGCGAAGAACATAGGGGAGCACGGTTGGGGGTACTGGATCGGGAACTGCGACATTGGCATTAGGCTGGTCGTAGATAGCGTGATCGAAGGCGCAATGAAGGCATCGGCCCTGGCGCTGAGGACAGAGGCGGCACTTGAGCAGTTTGATCGGGTAGAAGTGCACAAGCATCCAGGGGAGTTCCCATGGGTCGTGATGCCGCTAGGGGAGAGAGAGGGGGTCCATGCTGAAGGAGCGACGATCTGCGAAGCGGCATTTTTAGCCGCGATGCGATCAGATGCGGCGCGCGACGGGTGCTCGTTTGGGGACATTCGGAAGGTGAGGGTTCGCGGTGTGCGCGCGCAGTGAGATCGCCGCGGAAGCGGCGGCACGGACCCTTCGCCGGGGCAGTCTGAAACTGCCCCAACAAAACACCACCACTCCAAGCATGGACGCAAAGGCCGCCAGCGGCGGCCGGCTAGTGGAGCCCGGCCCTGCCTCCGGCGGGCCGGGCCGGTATCCGCGCAAAATACGCAGTCATTCCGAAGCGGGTCCTTGTCAAATCCGAGCAGAACACCACCGGCACACGGCCGCTATTCGGACGAGCGTCCGCATAGCGGACGCGGGGCCGTCATTGCCAGGAAGACGGACTCGGCGGCGATGGAGTCCAGGGCGGCCTCCATCGCGGCCGAAGTGGTCTCGAGCGAGAGAAGGCATGCGCGGCGACCGCATGATGCGCAGTAGCAGGGGCGCGAGGATTGAAGGGCGAGGAAGACGGAAGCGGCTCGGTTTGGGTCCATGCCTACTAATCGCGAGAGAGGGAAAAAACGGCTCACTCAGGTGCGTTTTTTTTTCACGCCCACGCCGATAGCTTCACCAATCGACCCCCACCCTCCGCGGCGTAGAGCTTCGGAGGGTTTCGGGGTGTGGGCACCAAAGCGATGCAAGTAGGGCTACCCGGGGTGGCGGCACAAAGGGGGGACACATCGTCAGACGCATGTTTCACTCCGCCGGAGATCGTCATGGGTGCGACCATGGCGCTAGGCGGAAGGATCGACACGGATCCATGTTGGCACCCTGATTCTTTCGTACCCGATGAAGGGGTTAGATACGACGGGCGGGCCCGCGGGGATGGGCTCGTGATGGACTGGCGCGGGAGCGTCTGGATGAACCCGGCGTACTCGGACCCGCTGCCGTGGGTGAGACGGTTCCGGCACCACTGCGGAAGCGTGAACAAGGGGTTGGCCTTGGTGAAGCTGGACCCGTCAACGAGGTGGTGGGCAGAGCTGACAGCGCAGGGCGACTACCCGCATCTATCGAGCGTGGTGATCGGGCTCGTGCGCAAGCGGATCAGATTCTTGGGGGAGTTCGCCAAAGGCGGGACGCCCAACATGGTGAACGCGTTCGTAGCTGTGAACATCGCACGCGGGACGCTCGAGGGGTTCCTTCCGATCGCGCAATGGGTGAGAGAGTGACGCGATCGATGGCGAAGGCGGACTACTTCGCGCGCGTGGTGGTGGATGGGAACACGGAGCTCCGGATAGGCCGGGTTGCGGTGGAGTCCATGTCGACGCGGCTGAGGGCGATGCTTGAGTGCATGTCGGGGGGGAGGGTCGGGGAGGCGGTTCGGTGCATCGTTCCGAAGCGGCCATGGGTGGACGGTTCGGGGAAGGTGGGGGAGCGGGAGGCGATACTGGCGAGCCGGGCGTGGGTCTCAGGGAGAAAGGGAGCGCGGACGTATCACGCGGAGTTCCCGGGGGCCTTTCACTTCATCTTCTCAGAGCGGCACGGGACGGTCTCGATACAGCTGCCGGCCGCGGAGCTGTGGGCGATCGGTTATGAAGCCCTGGCGAGCTGGGTGATCCGCGTGCTTCATACAGAGCTGTTTTGGGGGCTGGAGTCCAGGCGGGAACAGGTCGATCCGGGAGACGCACTCAGGACGGCTTCGCGTGGTGGGTGGTTCGTGTCGCGGCTTGAACTGTGCACCGATCTCAGGCGGTACGGCAGGGACATGGACGCGGAGCACTTGGGATTCAAGGCTAGGCCCACGTATTGGGGGGTGGACGCTGAGCAGGAGACTTTCGAGACCATGGGGCTCGGTGGCCCCGCGTCCGCGGTGCGGTTGCGGGTGTATGACAAGATCGCGGAGTGCATGGCGGGGGAGGACACGCGGTGGAAATACGCGGAGCGATGGAGAGAGGGGGGATGGGAGGAAGGGATGCCGGTTACCCGCGTCGAAATGGTCCTGAAGGACGGGGCACTTGTGATCGAGGCAAGGGAAGGAGTAGGGGAGTCGGAGATCGACATGACGGATCCAGCGGCGGTAGCGTGCGCAGATCTGCGGGGGAAGTGCTGGACATACCACGCGGAGAAGAAGCGACGGATCGAGCCGTACACCGCGACACGAAGGGAACGGTGCCGAACGCATTCGGATTGGGTGCGGGTGGTCGAAGCAGGCGCAGGGCTCGATGACTTTCGGCCGCTCGACTACAGGCAGAGAAGGAGGGCTCAAGCGAGCGCGCTCGATACGATGGCGGATCGAGACACGGCCGCGGCGTTGAATGCGGGGTTGAGGTTCGCGGCGCGCGAGCTAGGCATCGCGTCGACTCATGTGCACGCGTCGGCACTTGGCGCCCTACAGTTCCGGGTGACGGGGGAGCTGGTAGAGGATGACGAAAGGACGGCACAGGCGACTAGGCTGGCGGCACAGCTTGGCCTGGAGGCGATGCTTTCGAGGGTGACACCGCGGAAGCTACGGGAGAAGGCGGACTACTTGGCGACCTATTTCGAGCTGAAGAAGGCAGAGTTCGGGGATGAAATGAGGGACCGTGCGGCGCGCTTCATACCGCCGGGGTCGCACGTGGAAGCATGGAGAGAGAGGGAGACGCACGAAAAAAAGGACCCGCTTGCGACGGGTCCTTCGTGTGCATGGGTTGAGGCGTGCTAGTTGGGGAGCCCGTCGTCGCCACCGGGGTAGATGACTTCACCCGTTTGGATGCGCTGAAGTATGGCGAGAACTTCGTCGATACCTTCCTTGCGTAGAGCATGTGCGAGGTACTCACGATCACGCGCGCGCCTGGACTTGGCCCAAGATGAAACGAAGGCCGCGAAGGCGTCCGCATCTTCCGGGGAGTCGAAGCATCCTCCTTCGAAAGAGATCGACTCGTCGTCGAAAGATGCTTCGATGCCGGATGCGGTAGTTTTGGTGCGGTCGCTCATTTTGTCGCGCCTTCCGGAAGAGAGTCGAGCCAGCGGGAAGCCTCGGCGCATGCGTCCGTCTGAAGATCGTGTGCGAGCAAGCCGAGGCACTGTTCACCTTGGGCGCGGGTGAGTTCTTGGGCTTGACACTCGACGAGCTTGGCGGCCTTGGCCTTCGCGTAGTGCGAGACCGCGGCGTTAAGGTGAGAGCATCCGGAGATCGAGAGGATGACGAAGAAGAGGATCAGAATGGCGAACGCGGCAAGGTGCCAGCGCGCGTACGGATTGGTTTCTGGGTGTGGCATGCGTAGAGCCTATCAGGCCATGCTGAGTTTGAAGAGGGCATCCAGTGGTCTGATCGCGCCCGCGGGGATGCAAGCGCGGATAGCCTCCGGCTTTTTCTGATAAAGCTCGATGAAGGCTTCAGACTGGCGACGGAAGCGGGAAAGTAGGGCCTTGTCGGTGGCGGTCTGCTCCTCGGCGTATCGCAGGGACTGGAGTGTCGCCTCGGTGAGTTCGGTGCCGATGTTCTTCCGGCAACGGTCGATGACTTCCTCCGTGAAGTGGGGGAGTGCTTGGCGCGCGAAGGCGCAAGCGGGGCCGCCTGGGCCACCGTCTTTCGGAGCGCCGGCCTTCACATTTTCGGCCTTCGCGTTTCGCTCCTGCTTCTGTCCGAAGAGTTGGCCGGCGAGTTGGATGCCGGCCAAAGCGATCTCGTCGTCGAGATCGTTTTCACGATCGCCGCCGGCCTCCCTCGCCTCCGCGTATTGGTCAGCGCTGCCGCGGATTGACTTCGCGTATAGGTCGGCGTCGGACATGCGCTTGTCGATCGTGGTGTTCAGGTGCTTCACCATCGTGAGGTAGCCCTTCTCCAATGAGCCGTTGATCCGACCGAAAGACGGAGACTGATTGGAGTTGTGGGCCTCGGTATCTTCGACGAAGGTCACGCCGGCACGGTGGGCAGCGCGTGCGCGCTCGCGTGCGGGGTCGCGGCCGGTGTATCCAGTGAGTTCGTCAAGCTCGAGACCTTCTGCGTCGAGAAGCTGGACCACGATTCTGAGGCGACGCGGAAGCGCTTCATCGTTACGGCGCGCTTCGACGCATACGGCCCGGTAGTGCGCTTGGCCCTCCGACCAGATGAAGGCAGCAAGTGCTCGAGGCCCGGGGCAGCTTGCGAGACCGAGGACATCGAACATAGCCTGGGTCTCCTGCCCGTCTTCTCGCTTCATCACGTCCTGAATCCGAATGTGGAGATCGTCGAGATCGGGGGCGAGTGTCGGCTCGTCACGCGAGCCGCGGGCGAACAAGAAGCGCACGCGTCGAAGGTCGCGGGAGTGGATGGTGAGGGACTCGATCCAGTGGCCCGGCATCGGGATCATTTGGCTCGCGGGCGGGTCCTGGGCGGGTGGCTGGGGGGCGTTGCCGTGGGTGGCGTCGTCGGGGTGCGCGTCTTCCATGGCGAAAGGTTACACTTGGCGGCAGAGCTGGCGCCAAGTTCACGATTTTAATGCGCAGGCATTAAATAGCGCTGAGATTTGAGGCCATGGAAGAAAACGTATTCGGCTCCACCGCGATCGCACTGGCGGGCTCGGTGGGTACACAGGCAGTCGCGGGCGCACTGGTGGTCCCGACTCCGATCGGCGACATGCAAGGCGGCATCTTGGGAGGGCTCGGAGGAATCTTCCTCTCCACCAAGATGAAGAAGAAGAAGAACAAGCGACGCATGTTCTTCGCTTCGTTGGGCGCAACGTGCGGAGCGGCTGCGGTCCAGGCATACAAGATGGATCTGGACGTGTTCGGACTGGGCGAGCCCAAGGTCGAGGTCGAAGCCGAGGCGGGCTGATCTTCCTGCGAAGAAGGAGAGAAAAAACGATGGCATGTCAAGCAAGCACGCGACAAGAACGAGCGATGGCCGCAAACCGGGCCCGAGGACTCAGCTGCAACCCCGGCGATCTGGTGGATATCGCCCTCATGGTCGACGTGTTGAACACGGGCGACGGAACGGTGGACACCGCTTCTGGAGTGACCGCGGTGCTGGGTACACCCGGCACGCAGTTGGTCTTCATCCCGCCCGACGCGGGCGAGTACGAACTGGTGGAGCTCACGCCGGAGGGTGGCGTCGAAGCAACGACCCTGGGGCTAGGGACCGATGTTCTCTACATCGGCGACATTCAGAGCGGAGCGACGAAGGACGGGCGAAAGGTCTGGACCGGTTCGACCAACAGCCGGAACCGATGCTCGGCTCGAGTGCTGACCCCGGATTCTCGCTTCTACGTGAACACGGACCCGTTGCGCGTCGGTGAGTTGAACACCTTCGACAACAAAACGCCGCTGTACGTCGGCCTGGGGATCACCGGATCGAACAACGTCACGAACCTGTCGGTTCTGGCCACGTTCGCGTGCGCGAAAAATTAGTCGCGCGAGAAGACGGAAAAGAAACCCGAGGGGGGGAGTCGGGAGGGCTCCCCCTTTCTTTTTGAAGAGAAAGGGAAGAGACATGCTGACGTTTACGCTACCTGAAGCGGCATTGGGAGCCGCGTCGATCGTTCTGGCAATCTGGGCGCGCGGGAGGACCGGGGATCTGGTCGTTACCGATGAAGAAGCGCGGAAGGCCTACGAAGAGATCTGCGAAGAGATTGGTGATCAGCCGATCTCCGCAAAAGAGCTGGCGGTGATCGCAGGTGAGGCGCTGGCGCCTGACATGCACTGGCCGCCGCGATTCCTGGCGTCGAAGGCTCACAAAGCCGCGTGGAAGCTGATCGTTTCATGGGCAGAGGCACAGCAGCAACTTGCGGACGCACAGCAAAAGACGCTTTGCGAAGTGATTCGGCCGGGCGGAAACGCTGGCGGGCTGAAGATCGACGCGACCACGAAGCCGAAAAAGACCGGACTGATCGGCGGCCTGGGTGGCGGGGCACCGACGAACATCGCGCCAACACCGACGCCGGGGCGATGGTCGAAGCAGGTCCCGAACTACGGCCTGCTATCGCATACCGGGGAGGCGTATGGTCTCGGAAGCGGCTCGACGCGTTTGGCGGTGTCGAAGAAGGTCAACGCGCATCCGCTGAACAAGCAGTACGCAAAGTACAGGGAGCCGGGGAACGCTTTCGAGATCACGCACTACTCGCCAGCGATCCTCAGCTTTGACAATGTCCAACCGATCTACTACCCGACGCGGGCGGAAGTAGGGTTGCCGGGATGAGCGGCTTTTGGCTGTGGGTGAAGGCCCATCCCATCATCGCGGCTCTGACGGCGGGTGGCGTGCTTCTGCTACCTCGAGCGGCAAAGGCAAAAGAGGCGAAAACGGGGGAGCCAGGATCGAAGCCGGCGCACGAAAAGGGAATGGCAAAGGTGCGCGCGAGGATCCGGGAGGCAACGAAAGCCGCCGGAATGTCGAAGGAAGCGCAAGCGTGGGCAGAAAACTTCGCGGTGATCCAGGCAGCGTCCGAGAGCGGAGGGGACAACTTCCGCGGGCTAGGGGAGCCGCGGTTCTTTCCGTCCTGGGCGGTCCCGACGGGAGCGAAGAAGGAAAACGGGAAGTGGACGATCAAGGACGGAGCGAGCGAAGGACTGATCAAGCTTCAGAACGCGGAGACAAAGGCAGCGCAGCTCGCATACAAGCGGAACAAGGAGCGCGGGACGCTCCCACAATCCGATGCGTCCTACGAAGAGTGGACGTTCGGAAGCGGTGGGGATTACGGCGGGCTACCGGCGAATCTTCTGTACCCTTTCCGGAAAGGGGAGCCGGGCGAGTTCCATCCATACGACGTGTTCGACAAACGACGGTCGGCCGTGGGGATGCTGGCCTACATGCAGCGCCTATCGCAGTGGGGAACCTTCAAAGATCGCCCTGGCTCGCAGAACGTAGACACGCTGAAAGCGGGGTTTGCATCGCCGGATCTCATGGGCAAGCCCGATGCATCGAGGTCGAAGAGTTCGGCGCTGAAGGCCAGAGCAAACGCGAAAAAGTACGGGGTGCCGGCGTCGTTCTTCACTTCGCCGATGCCCTACGAGCTGAAGCAGGGGCGAGACTGGCTGAAGCTGATTCGGAAGATCGAGGGGAGAGCATGAGCGAGATCGAGGTTACGCAGTGGGCGTTACCGCCATCGAATGCAGGCAGTTCGGCAGCGTCCGCGGCGATCCGCGGGGCGTTCGGTCGCGGAAAGTGGGACAAGCCGATTCAGATCGCGGCTCTGCTCGATTCACTGATCAGTCTCACCGAGGACATGATCGAGGTGTGGAACGATGAGAAGCCGATGCTTCCGGGGCTGACGGATCCAGCCGGAACATGGAAAAGCATCGCGGCGCAGCTGAAGAAAGGGCTCACGCTCTACAAATACTGGAGAGCAGAGGTCGGGCGCGTGACGCAGTGGGACAATCCCGAGGCGATCGCGGAGACGATCACGGATCCGCTTTTGTACGGAAACTGGACCTTCTACGAAGAGTCGGGCCTCCCGTACCCTCCGGGGATGAACAAAAACAGCCTGCCGCCGATCCAGATCCCGTACAGCGCGGGGGTACAAATGGACGTGGTGGTAAAACACAACGTGGCCGTGTTCAAGGCATGGGTAACGGATGACTTGCCGGCGTCGGTGTCTGAGGGGCTCGAGCTGGTGGGGGTCGGTATCGGGAAGGCGGGCGCGGCGGTGGCCGGGGGCGCGGCGCGTGGCATCGGTGGCTTGCCGGACGTGTTCGGAACGATGACGTGGAAAGGGAAGCTCGCGCTGGGGGGGATCGCGTATCTGGTCCTGGCGAACGCCGGACTACTTCCGAAGCCAAGGGAGATTTTCGGAGGGAAGAAGGAGTGATCGAGCTGGGGCCATTGGCGTCTGCGGCAGTCCAGTTCGGAGTCATCGGGGCGAATGTCCTGATCGTAGGGGTGTTCGCGTGGCTGCTGGTGAGAATGCACGAGCAGCACATGAGGCGGGCGGCAGGTGACACCGCGGGAGCGCTTCGTGTGGTGACGATGGAGCTGGTAGAGAAGATCGATCAACGCTTCGAAGCAGTCGAAGAAAGGCTTCGGAAGATGGAGGAGAAAAACGATGTGTTGTGAAGGGCATGAGAGAAAGATCGCGCGTGTGCGCCAGTACACGGTCGGGCCTTCTGTGGGTGTTTCGGACGCGGGGACGAACTACGCACTTCTGGTGCTGCCGCCACCGTTCCGGCCGGGATGCGGGGATGACGAAATGACACTCGTGATCCCCATGATCTCCGCAACCCTGAACGATGACTCGGCTTCAGTTTCGCTGCCGAGCCAAGACGCACAGGCGGGTCTGAGGGTGTTCGCGCTTCCGAAGGTAGCGGCGGACAGGTACGAAACCGCAACGCGGTCAAAAGCGCTGTACGATCAAGCGGTACGGGAGACCGGAAGAACGCCGCTTCTTGGCTGGTATCAGGGGGACGCCGGAACGCGAGAGGTGTTGGACACAAACTTTGGGGTAGGCCATGAGATCGATCGGGATGATGGCGGCTTCTTCGATCGGCTTGTGATCGCAACGAAGGTTCCGGCCACACAAACCGCGGATTTTTCGGTGCGGGTACGTTGGGAGCTTCGAAAGACTCCGGGTGTGTCATGGGTGTGAACGATCTGAGTGGCGCACGGTACGCTCTCGGTGTGCCGCCAGCGTCGTCGGGTGGCGGTGGAGCTCCACTGGGAGACCTTTCGGACTCGTTGGAACCTGACGGCCTTTGGATCTTCGATGATTCGCTGGCGGACTCAGGTTCGGGCGGGAACGATGCGGCGGTAGAGGCCGGAACGTCACGCTTCGTTTCGGCGCTCGGAAAGCGTTGGTTCTACGCCGACGGCTCGACAAACCTACTATGCGACGGGGGGAGCTTCCTTGGAACGACGGGCGATGTCTCGATCTTCATGCAGGTTCTGCTTCTCCACCAGTCGAGTCACACCGCGTACTGGGTGAGTCATGGGAACGCGGGCGCGGGCGAGGACATCAACTGGAACTACATCGTGAGGCAGTCGAACACCGCCTTGAACTCGACACAGGAATATGGGGCCTCGGGTTTTTTCTCGTCGGAGACGTTCAGCCAGATTTTGGTGACGGCGTTCGGGGTGACTCCGGTGACGTATGGGTGCGTTCGTTCGGTGACAGACCTCGAGACCCGGCATTACTTCTTCGGGGAGAATCGGGAGGTGGACACGTTCTCGGCGGGTGAGGTGCCGACCGGAGGAGAGAACGGACAGTTCCGCTTGTTCGGGGACGGTGCGGGAGTGTTCGCGCTTCCGATGCTGGCGCGGAACATCTTTGTGAAGTTGGAGGACATCGGAGACGAAGGTATGCGGGAGCTGAACAACGAAGCGTTCGGGGTGACGGCATGAGCGCGCTTGTATGGGGGGCCGCAACCGTGGCCGCGGCGGTGGGGTTGCGACACTTCACGAAAGAAGACGAAATCACGATCAAGCCGGGTTTGGCGATCGACGTGATCCCGTTCAAAAAAGTGGAAAAGGAGTTCGGGCTACAGGCGGGCGCGGACACGTCGAAGCCGATGACAGAGGTCGGCATCGTCAAGCCGCTGATCCTGAATCCGCTTGTGCATCGGAAAAGCGGGCCACTTCCTGCGCAGGCGATCGCGGCACAGGAAGCGGGGTGGACAACCGCCAACAACAACATCCGAAGCCGCGGGCAGTGGTTCGATCCGAACCGGACGAACAAGGCAGGAAGGAAGAAGCGAGGAAAGCTGCGCTTCTACGCGGATCCTCCGGCGGTGGCCCGCGTCGTGGTCAAGAATGTGACCTTCAATATCTGCTGGATGGCGCGTGCGTCGTGGGCAGACTATCCGAGGTTCGGACCGGGAGATCAGTCGTGCAGGCTGAAGCTGCTATCGCCGATCATCGGACCCAAGGCGGCGCTGAAGGCATTCGGAAAGGGCCTGAAGAAGTGGTTCGATCCAAAGCTCATGGAAGACCGGCTTCGCTCGGGGGGGATCATCGCCTCCGCGATCATTTCGGGCGGCCAGTCGTTCAGCGTGAAAGGGAAGAAGCAGATCGAGCAGGTAACCAAGACGCTGAAGAATGATTGGCGCGTGAAAACAAACACGCTGAAGGGGAAGCGGGCACGCAAGCGAGCGGCGGCGGCGATGGTCGAAGAGTTCGGGGCGAACTACCGGCGGCAGATCGGGGCGGCCAATCCGTGGCTCATGCGAGGCGGGCGGGTGGATATCTCGCCGCGCTTTATGGCGAATCCGAAGACGTACGCGGACCTTTACAAGCCGGGCAAGTCGTGGCCGCTGATCTACAATCCGCCGGAGGACATCACGCAAAGGGACTGGCCGAACCGATGAAGACGATTGAGAAATGGAAGAACGCCACGCCAGCGGAGAGACGGGCGACACTGGCGACCGTTTGGGGGTCGGTTCGCTCGCTGGCCACGCTTTTGATCGCGGCCACGTTTTTCGTCCGAGAGGTCGGGAAGAAGGGCTAGGATCGGCGCATGAAAATCCAAGCGGTGAGATCTGCAATCCTGGAAGACGCGGACGGGTTCGAAGTCTGGATGAAGCTTCGGGGTTGGCCCGGTGGGTGGGAAAGCAAGCGGACTGTGAGCTATGCGCGGCAGGGTTTTTTGCGTGCGCAGCAAGGCGAGCGGCCTGGGACTGTCCACGGAAACGAGGAGGCAGACGATGCCTATCTCCTCGGGCACCAGCTTTGCCGCGACATGCGCTCGGACGGGCCGTTGCGTGCGATTACGGAGAAGCTGGCGTCGGACATGGGGGCGGAGCTACCGGAAGAAGGGGCGTGGTCGATGCACTTCACGCGACGGGAGGCGGGCGCGATCTGCTATGGTTGGTTTGTTGCCGCACATGCGGAGCACTTCGGAGAAGAAGGAAGATGGAACGATGACGAACAAGAAGAAGCCAGCGAAGAAGAAAGCGGCGAAGAAGCCAGCGAAGAAAGCGAAGGCAGTCAAGGGGCACAGCTCACAGCAGGTGAAGAAAAAAGCGAAGCTCGAGCCCGCCCCGAACGAGAACAAGAAGTCGGGAGCGAAGGTCGAATCTGATTCGGTGAACGCGGTGCGAAGCGGAATCCGCCCCGGAATCCGACCCGGAATCCGCCCCGGCATCCGCCCCGGCATCCGACCCGGGGGTTAGTTCAGGGGGTTGCGCCGTGAGGGCGCGAGGGGCTAGCTTGTTGAAGCCGGCCCGAACAAAGAAAAGGGGAGGCGCTTAGCGCCTCCCCTTCAGTGTCTCAGCGGTGCCGGCCTCCGAGAACATGGAAAGCAAAACACAAGAAGATCAGAAATGTCAAACGGCGATTAGCGAGCTGCCGGATACCCTGGTGACGACCGGGATGATAGGGGCCGTGATTCGGTTCTTGGCAACGCTGAAGGGAGACGGGGGGGCGCGCGAAGGTGCGGACCTGTATCGGCCGGGGCTGTACGATGACGTTCAGAGCGTGTCGGGATGGGCCGCGTGCGTTGGGGAGTACCGGCTAGCTTACTGCCTGGGGGTCGTCGGGTGTGCGCTTCAAGGCGACTTCAGGCCCCGTTGGCAGGTGGCGGCAAGTATGGCGAGGGCGGATCTGGCCCGGGTGGCGCCTGGGATTGCACCGGAGTGCAAGGCGAGCGAGGTGTGCAGTGGGTAAGGCAAGCGCATCGAAGGGGAAAGGGAAGTCATTCGAGGAGCTGCGGCACGCACTGCTTGGTGGCCATGAGATCCGGCGAACGGCGTGGCCTGCTGGGGTGCGGTTGCGGGCGAGGTTTGACGGTGGACTTGGGCTCGAGCACTTGACCGTGATCAAGCTTTCGGGCGTAGCAGGTACGCGGGGGGCGATGGAGGTGCCGTGGTATCCCGCGCAAGCTGACGTTATTAGCGTGGACTGGGTAGCCTACCAGGGCAGAGCAGGGGTGGGAGAATGAGGACACACGATCTGGGCGACTGGAGGTTGAACGTGCCATTCAGGAGACTGCTGGCCGTACGATACCCGGAGCTCTCGAGCCTAGCCGTGCACGGGGAAGGGACAAAGGGGCACGCGGAGGCAGTGAGGGAGGTTCGGGCGATGTGGCGA
>Ga0099850_1001114_pt1 | contig 12520 bp, 29 predicted proteins | sample CB_VirMetaG_5_FD_79182 | JGI IMG/M metagenome (GOLD analysis project Ga0099850, IMG submission 79182) | Freshwater to marine saline gradient viral communities from Chesapeake Bay - CB_1508_1D Viral MetaG | ecosystem: Environmental > Aquatic > Marine > Coastal | place: USA: Chesapeake Bay... | reverse complement strand
GTAAAATGTATAGAGTGTGATAGTTATATGCCACAAGATTGTTGTGTATTTGATAGAGAAAGGCAAGGTTTTATATGTTGTATTTGTGGCGACTTTTAAAAATAATAGAAAAGGATGAGGAGATAAGATGAGACTATTAATAAGACTTGGATTATTCATATTAGCAATCATATTAATAATGATTATGATTTTAACTTTAGATGCATACTACCATGAAACAACACACAGACAGATATCTATTTATCATGGTTGTATAGATTACACAACGGAATTTAATATGTTTGAAGGTAGTTTTGTTTGCCATGAATATAAGAACACAACAACAGATATCCTTAAACAGCAAGAAGAATATTTGCATAGTTTAAACGAGATAAGAGCTTATAACGATATGAAGTTTATTATAATGTTTATATTTATTATGGGTTTTATGTTAATTAAAAGGTGAAACAAATGAAAGGGTATTGTGATGTATGTAAAGATATAACAGAGTTTTATAATGCGTTTGGGTCAGAAGATAAGGCAGTTGTGTGTAGAGTTTGTATGAGTCCAACAGATAGAAAAGAATTAAAAAAACAGAACAAGAGGTAAAAGATGAATAAAATAGAAGGATTAGAATTATGTATGTGGAAACACATGAGCAAAGATGAGGATAGTACAACATTTAATGCAGTAACCGAAGAGGACAAACATCATCCACTGTATAAATGTAAATATAAATGTCAAGGTAACAAGGCAATAGAATCTTGCTATAAGCCATTAAAGAACTATCCAGAGAGTGAATATTATAAAGCTGTAATGGATGACTATGTGTTGGTTAAGAAGCTAATAGATAGACCGACAAGAAAATGGTAGTAAGAGATGAGTTAGAATCTATAATATACAACCATAGTTATAATACATTTAAAGGCAATATGGATAAGGATGATTATGCTATGTATATGGTTTCTAGATTCCAGTATTGGAGAAAGTATGAACCTGGTCATTACTTTAGAAAAGAGTATGATGATATAATAAATAAGTACAAAGAGGTAAAATGAAATGGAATTAGAAGCGATGATGGAATTAAAGGAAGATTTATGTAGTGGCTTTGCAGAAAGTAACCAAAGCTTATATCAAACATTAATGAAAGACAACTTTTATTATATACATTTAGCAAAAGGAGAGTAAAAAGAAGATGGTTGAAACAGAAATTAAAGCTAGGGGGATATGTATGCTTGAGACAAGTGATAAAAGATTCCATAGCTTATGTAGAGGTGATCGTGCTGAGGCTTTAATTAAGGAGTACAAAAAGCTTACAGGTATTAAACTTAACATCTATGATCCAGAAGCCATATACAGAGAGAGATACAAAAAGCAAAGGTTTAAATGGAAAGGCTTTTAGATAAAGTATTAAATAAACAACAAAACGAGGTTAGAAACAATGGCAAATGATGGTTATCAAGATAGGATAATAACAGGACAGGCTATAAACATAGCTGTAGAGTACGTATTAAATAAGGATAAGGAATACGACACCTTAGCAGAGTTCTTCGATAGAGTAGACTTACATGCTAGACCTATAAGAAAGTTCCTTGTGGAGCTCCAGAATAGGTTAAACGAGGAAGCAGGATCAGGTGTGGATAACGCTAAGGATTTGAAGGTAGATACAGTTAAGAAGAAACTAATTGTAGATATATAAATATAATATAAATTGAGAGGAAAGAAATAAAATGCCAATAATAACAGAAAGAAGTTACACAAATAAAGAAGGTGTAAAAGTAGATTTAAAGTACCCTAAGTTCGTATTAAAAGCAGCAAGCTTAGGTAGTGACGAGAAGGTTGAGTTCAAGTTTCTTAAACCAGTAGAAGCAAAGGAAATACCATTCACAAGAGATGGTATAGCTAAGAAGTTCACAGCTTACAGTGTATTTGTACAGAACATGGAAACAGAAGAAGCTGGTTCTTTAAACATCCAGTCAGAGATGGTAGGTAAGGCTTTACATGAACAGGGAGATAGTGTAATAGGTAAGGTCTTTGCGTTCATGCTAACAGCAGGCAAGGATGGTAAAAAGTATCTATCAGTTAAGGCACAGGACGAGATAGAGGCTATGGGTAACCTTATTGAAGCTTATTATAGTGACTATGTTGAACAGATAGAAGAAGCTAAGAGAAGCAAGTACCATTTCCTTACATCGTTCCTTATGACAAACTTCCCTGAACAGCAAGCTCAGTTGAGGTTAATTGTAAGTGAATACGATAGACTATCAAAGGATTAATTAAACGTTTTTTTAGCTACACTTAATAGTGTAACAGGTTTCTTTATTAAAAGAAACTATTTTTATTTACATTATTTTTTTTTAGTATATATACAAAAAGGTGAGTGGGTATGTTTGATTTTACAAAAATTACAAAAAAAAACATAGAGGAAACTAGGGTGAAGCAAGTAAAGAAAAAAGAGGTTGTTAGTTCTAAACCTAAAGATAGTATTAAAGGTGAGAAGATTGTTAAGACCTTCGTACAGTACATAGCATGCCATGACTTAGAGACCAACGAAGTATGGATGGAAGATTTCAGAAGCTTTGTAGCTAAGGATAGTTTCCTTAAGAAGAGGATGAATAAGAAACAGTTAGCAGCTAGGAAGAAGAAGAAGCTTAACGATAGTAAACCAGTACGTATAGTTAAAGAGCAAGAGACAAGAGAGGAAGTACTATGAGCTTTAGAGAATTTAAGATTATATTTGAAAATGTAACATATATGTCATTATTACTAGCAGTTGTATGTCTTATTGATTTAGCACATATTTCTGCTTTGGTATGTGTTGGTATGGCCATTTTGTTTTTTATTTTAACAGTATTTTTTGCAATGAAAGAGTATGGGGTATTATAAAATGGGTAAATTTAGATTATTTGAAATGTTTGCAGGATACGGAGGAGCTTCTTTTGCATTAAAGAAAGCTAGTATTCCTTTTGAGTGTGTTGGGTACAGTGAGATTGATAAGTTTGCAATACAATGTTATGAACAGAATCATTTATTAAATGTTCCTGAGAAATTAAAAGACAGTAAATATAGATATTATGTGCCTTATAATTTTGGAGATTGCACTAAGATTAATCCACACGAACTTCCAGACTTTGATTTATTAACTGGTGGATTCCCGTGTCAGTCATTCTCGGTTGCAGGGAAAGGATTTGGAGAACTTGATACAAGAGGAACTTTGTTTAATGAGATTATTAGAATAGCAGAAGTAAAGAAACCTAAATGGATGTTACTTGAGAATGTTAAAGGTCTTACAATTAAGAAACATAAAGCAACTTTTGATAAGATACTAAGTGAGCTAGACAGGATAGGCTATTCTGTTTTATGGAAAGTGTTAAATTCTAAAGAACATGGAATACCTCAGAATAGAGAACGGGTTTTCTTTGCTTGTTTCAGAGATGCAGAAGACTGGGAACGTTTCGAAGGCTTCCCTGAAAAAGAGGAACTTAAGATATTCTTAAAAGATATACTTGAAGATGAAGTTGATGAGAAGTATTATTTAACAAAAGAACAAGAAGTTAATAAGGGTTTTTTAGAAAAACATAGAGTAGAAAACATAGTATATAAGCCAAGAGGAGATGAAGGCATAAGAGTTGGTGCTAATGGTATTTGTCCTTGTCAGGTTAGAGAACAAAGGGGATGGACTATAGGGCTACACAATGTTAATATAGTTTATGACGGAAAAAGGTGGAGAGTATTAACTGAAAAAGAAACATTTAAAGTTATGGGATTTTTAAACGACGAAATTATTTTATTAAATCACAAACAAGATTACAAAATAGCTGGTAACGGTTGGGATATTAACCTAGTATCTAAGATATTTAAGGAGATGTTTAAATAATATGGTGCTATTCAATAATAAATTAATCAAGGAGTTTAATACAGAACTATTTGAAACCCTATTATACAAACATCACCTTAGTACAAGTACAGCTAAGAAGGTAGAGTTTGATGACGATAATCCAGAGAAGGTCCTGGACGATTCAGGTGAAGAGGTATCATTCATTACAGGTTATACATTCATTAAAGATAACATAAGGTATCTATTAAAGCAATACGACAACTCAGGTAACGCTAACCTTGATAAGCTACCTATACGTATCATGAGTACCTTTGAGATCATAACGAAGAATAAAGATATGGTACGAGTAATTGAACCAGACTTCAAAAGCTTTAGTATATCACCAGCTCATATATTAAAGGCGAGTGAGATAATTCAAGCTGATGAGATAGTACACGACATACCTGAACAGTGGAACATGCAAAAGATAATAGCCTTCACTGCATACTGTCGTAGAATCAATGTCTTAATAACAGGTGTAAGAGGTACGGGTAAGACCAGTTACTTTAATGCACTTGGTATGTTAACTAATAAAGGGTTCGTTATAGCCGAGCCTGGTAGCGTAGCAGGTATAAGTAAAGGCATCACAGAGGATGGGTATATATGCTTCGATGAGATAGGTAGTTTAAAGGCAGAGGAGAGAAGGATCCTTAGAAAGTTTCTGTTCCAGGCTGGTGATTTCAGTCCAGAGTTCGTTACAGGTAAAGCAGAGAGCAGAGCCCATAATCTACTATCTAAGTATGATATACGTAACCTAAGCTGTATCCTGTTATCTAATCTATACGAGGATTACTTATGTATAGATAACGATACAGGTGAGATAGATGGATACAATAAGAAGAAATTCATAGCTTACATGTTCGATAACAACCAGGCTATTAATGATAGATTCTTAGCATTGAGATTAAACCCCTCTGACTTTCCAGTAACAAGGGAAGGTCGTAAGGATTTGAATATAGCTTTAGACAGTAGCCAGTTTGTTAAGGAGAACTCTATACTTAATAAGGATGTTAGGAGTAGGTTTGTATCAATATTAAAGAGCTTAGAGTGGTATAGGGTTAACTGGTTAAGCTTATTAGACCAGGAGTTTATTAACGAGGAACTGGATAAGCAGATAGAAATGAAAGGTAGACAGATGTTAAGCTACAGGGAGATACTCTGTGGCATATACATAGTCTCAGGTGGAGACAGGACTGTATTTGGTTTGTATAGGGATTTACTTAATAGCTATATAGATAACCATTATGCAGCACTTGGACTATGGAATGATAGAGTGGAATTAGAGGTTAAAAGAAAATGATAAGTAAATGTGCAGCAATTAAACAAAAGTGTCCTATTTGTGAAAATTGGGTTATAGGATTAAGAAAAAGTGGATTGTGTAGTAAGTGTGATGAATGTCAGAAAATTATATCTGGTTATGAAGAGGTTAAAAGGAAATGAAATTAAAGAGAAAAGATATTGAGTTAGAAGATAGTGATTATGTTATTACTGGAGACAACCCAATTAGTAGAGATATTAAAGTTTACATTGAGGGAAACGAGATAAAGAACTGTGTTTGTATTGTTTTAAGAGGTGGAATAAAATGAACGAAGATAGAATATTAACAAACATAGAAAATTTAACTAAGTTAGTTTCGGAATTAACTAGATCAATAATTGCTTTACAAATGAGGATTGAAATGTTAGAAAAGAAAGGAGAGGGAGAAGGACAATGAACATACTAAAAGAAGCATTAAAGATAACCAGTAAGGATAGGAGAGAACAGTACGGTAATCCTAAAGACAACCTACAGGTTATAGCAGATATATATAACGCTATAAGAGGAGATCAGCTAACACCTGAGGATATAGCTTATGTTATGATAGCAGTTAAGCTAGCTAGAGAACAGCATAAACATAAGGAAGATAATTTAATTGACCTAGCAGGTTATGCTTGGGTATTAAATGAGGTGATTAAAAAATGAGGATACATAAAGCAATGTTTGGATACACATTCCATTGTAAGTGGTTTACATTAAGATTATGGATAAAGAAATGAAACTTACATTTGATAAGGAGTATTACTCTAAGGAAGATTACTTCTATTATATCTATAACAACTTAGGATGTAAAGACTTTAGTTTACAGTGTTCATTCACAGATCCTAATGGTGAGGTCTTCTTTAGTAAGAGACTAAGGTATGATGAGCTAATGAAATACGACCAGGATGAATATATACCACATGTTAAGATGAAACGTAAAGACTTTGTATTAAAGGCAACCCATAGAACAATATTAGATATAGAGATAATGTTTGATATAGATGACCTATGGGACCTTAAGACATTTTTTGAGTATGATATTTATGATGGTATTGACCAGCGAGTATGTTACAATAAGGTACCTGAGTTTGAATCAATTAAGGCTAAGAGTAAATGGATATATGACGAGTTAAAGGCTTTAGGTTTCGATGTATGCGTACACTGGACACAGAACAAGAGCTACCATATTAATGTCCTTGTACCAACACTAAGAAGATACCCCAAAGCTTATAGGAGATACATTAAACGTCAGATACTTTGGAGATACGGTGCTGATATGCAAAAGGATGTGGACACACAGCTAATAGCTATTGAAGGTTGTCCGCATTATAGAAGCAACAAAGAAAAAATTCAGGTTTTCTTTGGTGATTCAAGAGAACATGATTTATAGTGTTCTTGAGATCAGGTAAAGATAAGATACAAATAAAATGGAATTAAAAGAAAAGAATAAACATCCAAGAGATGAGCATATAAGCTTCAAGGAAGAAGGACATGAGTATAATATAGATGGTGATATAGGTTATACATCCGTAACATCGTTCCTTAAACAGTTCTTCCAGGAGTTTGATGCAGACAAGGCTATAGATAATATACGTAGGAGTTCTAAGTATAGATACTCTAAATACTACGGTATGGATAAGAGAACTATTAAAGCCATGTGGGATAACAGAAGAGAAGTAGCTGCTAAGAATGGTACCATGTGTCATAAGGATATAGAGAACGCTTATAACTATGGTGACTTAGATGTATGCTATCCAGAGTTCGATCAGTTCCTAGAGTTCAACTATGACCATATTAAATGGGGTATCTATAGAACTGAATGGTTAATCTATAATACTAAATATAGACTAGCAGGTAGTGTAGATGCTATCTTTCAGCATACAGACACAGGTAAGTTTATTATGTGTGACCATAAGACAAGTGATGATATAGTAGTATCAGGTTATAATAAAGCTAAGGAGCCTGTATCACACCTTGATGACTGTAACTTCTGGAAGTATGCCCTGCAACAGAACCTTTACAAATGGATGCTAGAGGAAGAGTATGGTATATTAATAGATGAAATGTATATCACATGGTTCTGTAAGAAAAACACAAGTTATAAAAAAATAAAAGTTCCTTTATTAAGTAAAGAAATCATTGATATATTAAATAGTAAAGAGGTTTAGAATGAATAATAATTATTTAAAGCAAAGACAATCGTTACCATTAAATGCAAAAATAAATATGTCTAAAAGAAGAATAGAAGAGTTCTATGATAACTTTGATAGAAAAGTTTATGTAACTTTTAGTGGTGGTAAAGATAGCTTAGTATTATTACATTTAGTTAGAAGTATGTTTAAAGAAGTTCCAGCTTTGTTTATTAATACAGGTGTCGAGTTTCCAGAGATTGTAGATTTTGCAGAAAGACAAGATAATGTTATAACTTATAGACCTAAAAAAACATTTCCACAGGTAGTTAAAGAATGTGGTTATCCTGCAATAAGCAAAAGTGTTGCTATGGCTATAAGTAGGTTTAGAAATACAAAGAGTGAAGAACAGAAAAGACTAAGGTTGTATGGTGGTATAAATCCAACATCTGGAAAGGTTCAAAAGATGGGAGTAATACCTAAGATGTGGCATGATATAGCAAAGTCAGATTTAAAAATAAGTGATAGATGTTGTGATTATCTTAAAAAAGAACCTATTAAAAGATACGAAAAGCTAACAGGTAGAAAACCATTTATTGGAACACTTGCAGAAGAAAGCCTTAAAAGACAACAACAGTATATTAAATTTGGATGTAATGCTTTTGACAAGAAAAATCCATCAAGCACTCCTCTTGGTTTCTGGACGGAACAGGATATACTAATGTATATAAAACTTAATAACTTAGAATACTGTAAGGTCTATGGAAATATTATAAATCAAGATGGCAAACTTATTACAACAGGAGAGAAAAGGACTGGTTGTGCAGGTTGTTTATTTGGGGTTCATTTAGAAGAATCACCAAACAGAATAGATAGATTAAAGATAACTCATCCTAAGTTGTGGAAGTTTTTTATGATAGGATGTGGTGGAAAGGCTATACTAGATAAAATACTAGAAGCTAAATCAAAAACACAAACTATAAAAAGATTAGAGTCCCAGATTTAAGTAAAGAGGTAGTAGATTTGTTAAACACTATTCTCTAAGAGGTTAAATTACAGTGAATGACACATTAAGGTTTTGCAAAAGTTGTGAAAAAAATAGAGTCTTTAAATATAATAGAGTAGTTGGTCATAGTGAGTGTCGTTATTGTGGGTGTAGGTTTGCATCAGAATTTTCTGAGAAACGTGAAATTGCTTATGATATAATTGAAAAGCTTAAAGGAAGAAAAGATAAAATGAGTAACGATAAACATAATAATTATAGAAAAGAAGAAATAAATTATATCATAAAAAACATATTAAAAAAAATAAAATAGAGGTTAAGATGAGTAAGAATTTATCAAGGGAAGAATTAGAGAAGTACACAAAAAAGCACCATAAGTTCTCCAGGTTAATACTTTTTCTATTAGGGGTACTAAGTACTACATTAACATTTCTTTTAGTCACGGCTATTATATTAGGTCTAATGGCTATAATCAAATTAAGCTTGGGGGTTCTTATTTAATGGCTAAGTATAATGGATGGCTTGGTGTACCAGACAATTATAGAGAATATGCAGGTTTCGTTTATGTTATAACATGTAAAATTAATAATAGAATGTACATAGGTAAGAAACTATTCTGGAACAAGATAAGGCGTAAGCCATTAAAGGGTAAGAGTCGTATGCGTATATCCAAGAAAGAATCCGATTGGAGAAACTATTATGGTTCAAGCAGAGAACTATTAGAAGATATAGAGAAGCTAGGAGAACAGAACTTCACTAGACAGATAATAAACTGTTATATGTCCAAGAGTGAATGCAGCTACTACGAACTTAAAGAACAGATGTCAAGGGATGTATTAGGAGTAGAAGATTTAAAGAACAGGTTTAAGTATTATAATAATATGATTAATGTTAGAATAGGTGGTGGAGGTTCCTGTAGACTTGGTAAGCAGACACGATAAGATCTCCATGAACCTTGAAAGAAGGATAGGTAAGAACTTCCATAAGGTTTTACGTAACCATGAATATGGTAAGTCATATACATGTGTTGTAGGAGAGATTGATAGATACATGGAGAAGGTCGTTAAGACACCGCATGGTATAAAGACCTATGCTTACGTGTTTGAAACCAAAAGCAGACACCATCCTGCAGCTTATATTAAAGCCCTAAATCAATTACATAGAGCACATAAGAAATATAAGAGATGCAAGAAAGCAGATACTGTGTTTCTGTATTACGTAACAGGACCTGGATTGAATGTTAAATGTGTAGGTGTATATGATAAATGAAAGATATTAACGAAGAACCAACTGATGATGAAATAGCAGAGATGTGGGCTAATGCTAGAGTAGCTGAACATAACGATCCTAAGTTCCTTAACCTTAAAGAGTTTGGATTAAAGGTATTCGAGGTTAAAGGTATAGGTGAGAAGTTCACACCACCTAACAAGTTTGCTAATAAGATTAACGTAAACAAGGCTAAAGGCACATTTAGAGTAAATAACGCAGAGACACCATCATCTAGGTACCTGACAGTTAAGATTAAACACTGGGCGAATATAGAAGAATACGAGGGCAGGATGGCTACTGTACTTGTACCAGAGAAGACCTGGCATGCTATTATTAATATATCAAACAGATTAAAGAGACTAGGTATTAAACAGCCTAATAATATTATATACTGGAAGAAGCACATGTGGATATATTGGGTATGTATGGTTACTGATGAGAAGCTAGAAGAACTTAAACCATTCCTTAGAGCTTGGGATGTTAAGGACAAGAACCTATGGAAAGAGTTTGATAGTATGTGCTACTGGGATGGTACTAACAGAACAAGTACTTATACTAAACCTGGTATGCAAGAATACTTTATTAAATTTTACAAAGATCAAGAAAAATAAAAAAACTATTTTTTATTGGGATTTATTTTAATTTTAAGTATCTTATTCTTTTTATTAGCTATACTTAATAACTCTAAAACAGAAACCAGTATCTTATAAATCCTGTCATCAACCTTATTCTTGGTTAATGGAGCAACATATTTTAAAGTAATACTTGCAGCTGTAACTAACCCAGTAATAGCTAACAGTATCTCCGTTCTGTTGTTCCAAATTATTTCTAAAATGTTCATATTAATCTTTCCTCATCCCTTATTATATCTTCTACGCATTTATTATATTTGCTTGTTACAAATCTCCAAACCTCGTCATCATTCTTGTTATAACAGTCAATTAAACGACAGTATACATTTAAAGGCGCAAACCATTTAGAAACTTCTTTTCTATTCTCTATACACATTACCTTGTATAAGAAATTAGATTCATATTCCTTGCGTTTAGGTACGTTGTATCTGTCATTGTACCAGTCAAGTAATATATCATTAGCCTTAATAAGCTTCTGATGTGTTTCCAGTTTGCTTGTTAGTTTCATTTTAATTTATCATGTTCTTTTATGTCTTGTTTAATCTCAATTAATAATAATTCAATATTAGCTAGTTTTGTATTAATAGTTGCAAGTTCTATATCTCTATTAGAAGCTCGTTCTTTTAGGTCGTTAATGTCTGACCTCATGTTAACAACCTTTTCTCCAACATGAACTATTCTGTCATCAAACTCTTGGTGTGTAGCTTCCATTTCTGTCTTCCATGTTGTAAAGCTTATGGTCATATTTATTAAAAAAATAATTACTATTACTGCAACACCTATACTAATTTTAAAACTATGCTTCTCTATTGACTTCACTACTATCTTCCTCTATCTCCATCCTTGTTTATCTGTTATTAAAAACCAATACTCTTTATATTTGCTGTCTTGTTTTGTACCACTTAATATTAAACCATCTTTTAATGTATATGGTTTTCTATCCTTATGTATTCTAGTTTTGTCTGGATAGTAACACCAGTCAAGAAAATAATTTACGTAAGGATAATCATCTGAAATATAATTAACCCAACAGTGACCTACTATTTTATTAGTATATGGATTCTTTACACTTCCTGTGATTAACTGTACTTCGTTTTCATTAAAGCCAGATACTCTCATTAATGCAAAAATAAAATAACCTCCAAACTCACAATCATCTTCTTCCTTTGAATCTGTATTTTTATCAACACTTTTTATGACTTCATTAATATTAGCCCAATATTCAAATTTGTTATACTTTGAAATATCTGACTTGTAAGTTAATCTATTCTTAACGTATTCAAGAATCTTAATAGCTCTAATATCTTTACTGAATCTCATCCAGTTTTGTTCATCTCTTATACCTTCTAGTAATGTTTTGTTGTCTTCTATTTGTCTTTTTAAGAACTTAGCCACATTAATAGTTTCTCTTGTTTTGGAATCTATCATATACATAATTAGCTTTGATACAAAACTTCCGTTCTTCCATAGTGCTGCTTTAATCTTATCTATCATTTTAACTAAACTTCCCTGATGCTGTATTAACATTAATACTATCTGCATATATTATTGACATTTGAACTTCATCTATATATACTGTTTCGCCTTCTGTAGCTCCATTTAATGTTTCTCCATATATTTTTATTGTATAACTAGAAGCTAAAGCCATAGATGAATAACTGCCTAAATCTCCACTATATGATGATGCTGTAGAATTATCTGTTGAACCAGGTATAGATGCTGTTGCTGTAAATGAAACATAAGTAGTACTTCCTGTATTTGTAGAGTATATATATGGAACTTGAATACTACTTGTAGGAGCACCATTCACAATAGTGCCAACAGATGGATAACAAACCTCGCTTGTATCATCATTAGTAATTTGTAATACTAAAGCATAATCTCCACTAGCTAATGAAATCTTAGTATTTGCTATTATTTTAATAGCTTGTAGTATATTGTTTGAACTTGTTGGAGTAAATGTATATGTCTTTAATAATACCCTACCATCATCTACTGGCAATACACCACTAGCCTCTGTGGAATCTGTTGTCATAGAATCTATTTGTACTGAACCAATTGTTATTAATTTGCTATCAGTCCCATCATGATCGTGTCCTGTACTTGTATTAAACGTAGCTACACCACTGCTTATATCTATATCTGCTATCTGTTTAGAGTCAGTACCATCATGGTCATGTCCTGTTGATGTATCAACTAACTTATCATGACACTCGTTAAGCCACTGTTCACCAATCTTGTCCCCTGCCACTACTCCGTTTTGAAATGTTGTTATATTCGCTGCCATTCTTCTTGTTCACCTAACTATTATTACTTCTACTGATTTCGTGCC
>Ga0099850_1001113_pt1 | contig 12523 bp, 14 predicted proteins | sample CB_VirMetaG_5_FD_79182 | JGI IMG/M metagenome (GOLD analysis project Ga0099850, IMG submission 79182) | Freshwater to marine saline gradient viral communities from Chesapeake Bay - CB_1508_1D Viral MetaG | ecosystem: Environmental > Aquatic > Marine > Coastal | place: USA: Chesapeake Bay... | reverse complement strand
TACGTGTAAATGTGGTAATAGATTTATAGAGATACAAGCAGAGATAGACATGGGGTATAAGAGAAAGAAATGTCCATGGTGTGTGAGTTATCGTCATAATAAAAAAACACCAAGAATGACACATGATGGTATGCCGTATAATTTAGACCCATGTAATTTAGTAGATTATTTGAAAAGATTAAAATAGAGTGTAGAAAGTTTATACATAGCAATTAACGTGGTATAATAAATATATGACATGTCGCAAAGGAAAGAAGAAAAAGAAGTAAGACGGTGTTACTCTTGCAGAAAACCTGTAGAGGGTAAAGACCTTTTTTGTAAAGACTGCGAGAAGAAACCAGAAGCACGTAAAAGCACCATGAGTACGTTTAAGGGTAAGTGGCATAATTTTTAATATGGCAGTAGGAAGACCAACTAAATACGATAAGAAATACATTAAAAAAATTAGTGAGTATATTTCATTACATCAAGATGAGGATAAGAAGGTCGTTAAGCAATCAAACGAAGAAAAAGGTTACGAAATGTACGATAATAAACTTAGAGTAAAGTTACCAACTATAGAAGGGTTTGCAAGATATATACATGTAAACAAAGATACTTTATATGAATGGGAGTCAAAGTATAAAGATTTTTCCGACGCTTTAGAGAATATACGTGTAGAACAGAAGGAAAGACTAATAAATATGGGGCTTTCAGGTGACTATAATTCAACAATAGCCAAACTCATACTATCAAGTAACCACGGTATGAGAGAAAAGAGTGATGTTACCTCAGATGATAAAGGTATAAGTCCATTACTCGTTAAAATTATTGATGAAGGAAATGCTGATACCTCAAGAGTTTCGGAGACTTCTTGATACAGATTGGAGAGAGAGTGCAGTATATGGAGGTAGATACTCTCTAAAGTCACACACAGTAGCACGTATACTACTTATTCGTGCTAGGCAAAAGAAGACACGTGTCCTTTGCTGTAGAGAGATGCAGAACAGTATCGCAGACTCAAGCCATCAGCTGTTACACGACTTGATACGTGAGTTTGAACTCAATGATTTTAAGGTAACAGACAAGAGTATCATAAACACAGTAAACGGCTCTGAGTTTTTATTCAAAGGATTACACCGTAATGAACAAAGTGTGAAGTCTACTGAGGGAATAGATATAGCATGGGTAGAAGAAGCTCAGACGATAACAAACACTTCACTTGAAATACTTACCCCCACTGTCCGTAAAGATGGCTCACAGATTATTTATACATACAACAGACTTGAAGAAGATGACCCAGTACACATGCGTTTAGTTATCGAAGGTAGACCTAACACACTCATAATCAATGTAAACTATGACGTTGCATTGAAGTATGGAATGATGCCAGAGGTTATCCGTTTAGAGATGGAAGACGATAAGAAGAACAGACCAGACCTGTACAAGCATAAGTGGCTAGGTGAGCCATTACAGTTAGTTGAGAGTAGGATATACAAAGACTGGAAGATTATTGACGAGATACCACATGAAGCTAGACACGAACGCTATGGACTAGACTTTGGTTGGTTGCCAGACAAGTCATCACTTGTTTCAGTGTACTACTATAATGGTGGGTACATCTTAGATGAAGAAAACACACAACTTGAATGGGCAAATAGAGATATAGCATCTACCATTAAGAACTTACCCAACAAAGCTCTAACTGTAGCTGATAGCGCAGAGCCAAAAAGTATAAATGAAATACGAGATTATGGTGTAAATATAACAGGTGCAAAGAAGTTCCCCGATAGTGTCCGAGCAGGAATAAAACTTGTGCAAGGTGCAAGGATTAGTGTTACTAGACGTTCCAAGAATATCATAGATGGCTATAAGAATTGGTTATGGAAGATAGACAAAGACGGTAAAATTATTGCAGGTGTACCAGAGCATGAACCAGACGCACTTGCAGCATCACGGTATGCACTTGAAACACTTATAAGACCTATTGAGGAAACAATAAGTCAAGAAGTTATCCAACAAGAACCAGAAAGCCCTTACGATGGAACTATACCTGTTACACAACCACGTAAGTCATTATTAGAGGAACAGATGGAGTTATTAAATAAACAATAGTAGTTTACAAATAATTATTTTATAATAAAGATATGACCTCAAAAAACAATCTTGAGAAGCGTTTATGGGAAGAAAGCCCTGCTGGTAAAATACAGTTAAAGGCAAAAAAAGTTTTCAATAGAATACACGATAAGAAACTCATTACAGAAGATGATGTCAGATGGTTGGACATACACCGAGCAAAAGGAATGAGTAAAGATAAAGATTTGGTAATAGAGTTTGAAGCAAAAGAAAAAGAACTCAAAGAAGCGTTCAGAGATAGGTACGATAATATGATGATACAACAATTTCAAGAGGAGTTAGATTATTTAGTAAAAATAGAAGAACGTGGACAAGGATAAAATTGCAAGTATCTGTGTCAAACAGTTGCAAACAAGTGAGAACTTCAAGCAACCAAGACTAAAAGAGATACAGGAAAATGAGGACATGATTGCTGGTAAGGTAAAACCAGCTCTAAAAGGTAGATACAATGTACCTTTTGATGGTGTCATAGCGTCTGGGTTTGTAGAAACACTTGTCGCTCAAGTAAACCAAGCACCTAAGTTGGTGTTTTCAGACCCGAAAGGGAGCAACCATAAGTCAGTACAGAAAATACAAGCACTATGGGAACGTGATAAAGGAGTAAACAATCAGAACTGGTCAAAGCAGGACAGGTTGGTAAAACGTCTTGCAGCAGCATCTAATATAGGTATTTTCCAATACATAGCAGGTAAAGACCCGAAGTACAAAGGCAAGCTATCAGTAATAGACCACTTTGACTTTCATTGTGAACCTAACGGTGGTAATGACCTTGAGGAGCATATTTTCAAAGGAGTATTCAACCAGTTTGAAACACGCAGTCAGGTACTAGAACTAGCAAAGAGTAGTTACTACGATAGTACACAGGTTGCAAAGATGACTGATGCTTACAAAAAGACAGACTACAAATACAATGAGGATTTATACCGAAACAAGATAACAAGAATGAACGCTCTCGGTCTTGATTTAGACCAGAACTCATACGTTGGACAGACAGTATTCAACCTAGCACGTTGGGTGCTTAACTACGAGGGAGAGCAGTATTACGTTGTGTTTGATTACAGGTCTGGTATTTGGTTAAAGATGCAACCACTAGAAGAAGCATTTGCATGCGGACGCTCACCGTGGGTAGTGTGGAACCCTGTAGAACATGCATTCACCTTGTGGGGTAAGGGATTGTTTGACCAGATTAAACCAGTAGCAGAAGCGATACGCATAAACTTGAATGAGATACTAAACAACAACCGAAAGAGAAACTGGGACATGAAGGCAGTAGATAAGCAGATGTTCCCTGATGTATCTAAACTTAACTGGCGACAAGACGGTGTAGTGCAGGCAAACGTACCGCTCGGACAGTCCATACAGAATGGTGTGTATCACTTCCAAACACCAGAGATAAGTGGAGCATTGAACCTCAACCAGTACCTAAACGACTTCCTAGGTATCAATACTGGCATTTCAGACCAAACGAAAGGTGAAAGTTCACAGGACACACTCGGTATTGCAAAGATAAACGACCTACAGGTAAGCAAAAGAATGAAACTCATAGGCGACTCATATAAAGATGCCTATGCAAAACTCGGTTACTTGTGGGATTGGGGTATATACGAACACTTAGACGAGGGAGAAGCTCTTAAGATTATTGGAACTCAAGGTGCTGAAATGGAAAAGGTAACAAAAGAAGATACTGACCCTGACTACGATGTATTAGTAGTGACTATGGACGATGATTTACGTGACACAGCAGAAGACATGGAGCGTAAAGCAGGAGCTATGGAGAGAATAAGTGCTAATCCTGCACTAGCAACTCAGTTGAACCCTAAGTGGGTAGCAGAGCAAGAGTTACGCATAGGTGGTTGGAAAGATGAGGAAATACGACGTGCTATGGACACGAAGAATGATGCGTATGATGAGATTATAAGTATGGCAAACAAAAACATTGAACTTGCACTTAAAGGTAAGGAGTTGAAGAAGTTTAGAGGTGCAACACTCGGCTATCTTGAGAGAATACACAACTTTATGAGTGAGAATGATTTGAAAGACAGTGTGTATGCAAAATTACAGCAACACTACGATGAACACTTACCTGTAGCAGATGAGAACACAGCAAGGCAAATGCAAGAACAAGCAGGTCAGCCAATTGGTCAAGAAATGGAACAGCCAGTAACACAGGGTATGACTACACCAACTCAGATGCCTAATCAAATGATGTAATATGGATGAACTACTACAAAACATACTAGAGAAAAAAGCACAGTATAGGTTAGAAGACCTGCCAACTATTGAAGCATGGGAGGAAAAAGCAAAAGAGATACTACTAAAAGAAGGTATAGCAGGAAGTGACGCTGTAAAATATCTTGTGGATAGTATGAACAGTGACATAGAAAAGATGAACTCTATACTACTTACTGCACCTAGTCATGTACTACCAGATACTCAGAGAGATAGAATGATTGATAAGAAAGAGTTATACGAAAAAATAGTGTCTTACTTTGATATAAAAGGTGAACGTGAGGAGCTTGAAAAAATTGTAAACGATAACTAAGTTTGTACATGGAGAAAAAAAATAATAAAATTATATTAGAGGAGTACGTTGAGTTTATAGCAGACCACCCTGACCAACTTATTATGGTTTTTAATCCAGCATCAGACCAGATACTAGCAAGCTATGGAGGTAAGTATACCTTTGTTGGTTTTGAAGAAGAAAAACACGTCATACTTAGGGTGGTATCACCAGATATGTTTGAACTTGCGATAGATGAGTTCATGTCTGCGTTTATAGACGTACTTAACATCAATGAAAAAGATAATGTCCAACTTATTAAAGCAGTTGGAGGGTCGGTCAAAGCGATAGGAGAAGCATTACAAGATAATCAAAAACAAAATGCCAAAAGTAAAAAAGGAGGTAAAAAAAGAAGCTCCAAAAGAAGTAAAAAAGGAGAAAAAAGTGGAACTAAAACCAACAGGAAAGTTTGAGTGTTTCTGCAAAGAACACGACAAGTGTTTCCTAGTTGGTAAAGACGCACGTATTCTTTCACCAGAAATGCCAGAAACAAAAGTGAAAGATATGGTACATAAATTGAATAAGTAGTATATCTTGCCATTTGGAGTTCGGTGGCATGGTAATTTATAAAGAACCTTTTAGGGATAGTGACCTTTTAATAACTAAGTGTGCGAGTTGCACTTAAATACAACCTTATATGAGTGAAGTAAACACCAATAACGAGTACCATGTAGATACAGATGAGGTACTTGAAGAATTACAAAAGGAGGGTTTTGAAGTAGAGGGTAAAACCGAAGCTGAGGAACCAGAACAACCACAGGAAGAACCAGAAGGTGAACCCGAAGTGGTTGAGGAACCAGAGGAAAAGGAAACTGATGAACAGGAAACTGTAGAACCAGTTGACCGAGTACCAAAGGAACCAACGCTCATTCCAGCATGGAAAGCCAAGATTGCGGAAGAAAGGTTGTCAAAAGAAAATGCAACTTTGAAAGCGCAACTCGAAGCATACCAAAATAACCCAACTGTTGAGAACAGAAAGTCTATAGAGGAGGGAGTTAACGATATACGTCAACTTGCCAACGAATATGGACTACAGATAGATGAGAATCAGGAACAGTTTTTTAAAGCACTTGTAAAAAATGTGCAGAAGACTGTACCAGATGATGTTTTGAATGATGTAAAAGCATTTCAACAACAGCAACAAATCAACTATCTTGAAACTCAATATGAAAAAGAGTTTTCTGAGATTACACCGATAATCAAAGAAAAATATGGGGAACTGTCGGATGAGCAACTGACTACACTACGAAATAAGTTGCACGACATTGCCTTTACTGAACAGTACGCAAAAGTACCTTTGAGTAAGATATTCAAAGCGGAAGCAGACGACTTAGGTTATAAACCAGTCAAACAAGCACCAGTGTTTAGTAAGTCAGGTAAGACACGTAATACTGATATTGACCTGCATAACGTAGATGAAGACACATTTGCAAATCTACCAGATGACCAAATAGATGCCTTTATACAACAGAAAGCAGGAAATAGAAAATGGAGTAGGTAGTCGGTATTAACCGATTAAAACTCTATAATGACTAACACATTAACCCCACTATCACCTACCTATTGGAGTAGGATAATGGGTCGTAAACTTTTCAAGACGACTGTGTATCGTTCTATTGCGTCTTTCCGAGAGGAAGCTACGCTTACCGATGGACAGATTGTTGACCGACCTTACCGTTCTGACCTAGCAGCAGAAACTATTACCCGTGGTACTGCTCTAAACCAGCAAGACCTCACCACTACGTCTGATACCCTTACTGTAAACAAGTATGTTGGTATGCTTTTCAATGTTGATAAAATTGACAAAGCACAGAACAAGTGGGACGCAGCACGTGTGTACGCTGAGGACGCAGCAAAGAAACTTGCTATCCTTATCGACTCAGAAGTGCTCTACCAAGTTGTAAACGCAGCTTCTACCGTTGATTACAACGATATTGACAGCACTCAGACTGCTGGAGAACCAGCTATTATTACCTCTTCTAACGTATACAAACTATTTACGATTGCAGGTCGAAAACTCGACAACTACGACGTAGATATGATGGACAGGTTTGCAGTTATCTCACCAGAGGTAAAGCAGATGCTTGTTGAATACTTTGGTGGTAAGGAGTCTATGCTTGGTGACAAGACTAGCGAGTACGCTAACATCGGACGAGCATTTGGTTTTGAACTATATGTATCAAACAACATCACTGGTTCTGCTCGTTGGACTCCAGCAAACCAACCATCAGACGCTGACACCATCACTATTGAAGGTGTGACTTTGACCTTTGAAACTGGCTCACTTGATACTGCTGGTAAGGTTAAGTCCGAAACATCTGTTGCTGTAACGCTTGATAACCTTGTAGCATTTATCAACCTTGGAGGTGTAGATGCTGATAGCACGTATGGTTACACCGTATCTGCTGCAAATCAGCGCATTATGCGAAACTGGGTAGCAGTTGATGGAGGAACTTATGTAGATATCTACGTTAAAGGTACTCCAAATGTAACTGTAACTGGTTCTGATTCAAATGACACATGGACTCTTGAAACACAGCACAACGTATTTGGTCAGAAGGGTGCGATTGACATCGTTACTCAGATTGCTCCAACTGTTGAGTTCGCATCACGGGTATCTGCTGGTATTCTTGGAACCAACGCTCTACCACACACACTATTCGGAACTAAATTGTTCTACGATGAAACATTCCGAGTTGTTGACGTACAGGTAGACAGCTCTAACTTCTAATCAACTAACTATTAACTACCATGAATAAACTTTCAATTGGAATTATAGCTCTGGTAGTCGGCGTGATTATCGGAGGAGGAATTATGAGCATGAACAGTGGTAAACTCGGAGGAGTAACCATTGAGGATGAAACTTTTAAGGATTACATTATTGTAGAAGATGATGTAACTGTAGGTGAAGACCTTATCCTTACAGATAATGACTTCTGTATTCAGTTCTACGCTACTTCTACAGACACTACTGTAAAAATGGTTGCAAGTACCACAGTTGCTTCTGGTTCTAACATTGGTGTTATGACTATGCAATACGGAACTTGTGTTGAGTAATTTTTGTCTGCTCACTCAGTCTCTCTTAAGAGACTGGGATGAGCAGGTAAATTAACAAAATAATTATTATGAAATACTTTATATATATACCACTTATAATTGTTGTTATCTTAGTGGGGATGACATGCGTACAAAAAAATACTGTTTTAGGAGGTTCTGTAGGTTCTGCTTACACACCTAAACATTACACAAGTGCAAATGCTTCTAGCACATCTCGTACTATTGTTAAAGGAGGATATGGTGAACTTGGAACAGTTACTATAAACACCACAGGTGCTCAACCAATACGTTTATATGATGGCGCAAGCACAACAGCAGCAACAAGCACCCTTGATGCTATAGCAGTTATTAAACCATCAGTAACAGAACAGACATTTACATATGATGTTTCTCTTACACAAGGTTTAGTACTTGAAATGCCAGCAACATACGCAGGTGACATTACAATAAGCGTTAGATAACATGATACATATAACCCCACACGGCTCATTTCCAATAGTAAGGCAACTTGAAGATGTTTCAGACACAACTACCTACTATGTAAGTGCGGTTATACGTGATTCAGGTACTGGTAATACGCTTGCTACCGTACAGCTTACTGACAATGGTGACCAGAGGTTTACCTACAACTATCCTGTACCAGCAGACCCTAGTGGAAATGGTAGGTACATAGATATAACAACAATTGTGTACTCAGACTCTGGTTACACAACAAGAGCTGGTTTTGCTGACGAAAACGAAACATACTTGGTTAAACAGGACAATGTACACTTAGGTGGTGGTGGTGAGACTGTTTCCTACCCTGAAATACGAAAGATAATCAAACAGGAGTTGGAAAAGTTAGATATACCTCAACCTCAGAAAATGGAGGATTTACGCCCGACATTAAAATCAATGGAAGATAAGCTACGAAATGAAATAAACACAGCAGTCAGTGGAATTGAAATACCAAAACAGGTACAACCAAACCTTGATAGAGTAGTTTCTGAGATACGGACAGACCTTGATACGGTGATAAACACAATTATTATAGCTATAGACAACAAAGAAGTAACACCAGTAACAGACCTCACACCTGTAATGGAGCAGGTTGCTTCACTACCTGTTGAGGAAATGGTAGCAACATCAGAACAATTAAATGAAATATCGAGAACATTGAAAGCGATGGTTGAGTCACAAGAAGAAATGAACACGCTTAGGAGCGCAGCAGAACAGTTTACAAGTGCTATCAGTGCTAAGAAACTACCAGAGATAAAGAAAGAAAACCCATACCAAATAAGAGCACGTAAATTACTAGGTAACCCGCAAATGGCATGACAGGAGCACAACTAAAAACAATGGTTGATACAATACTTGATGACAGTATTGATGATATTTTCTTTTATCAACTATTAAATATAGCAAAGAACACACTTGAAGATGAAAGAACATGGCAATTTTTGCGGAAACTTGATAGTTCAAAAACAGCAACAGGCGGTGATAATTCAGAAGTTGCCATAGCACTTCCTACTGATTGGAGAAGTACATATAAACTGATGGTTGGAAAGGATTTTAAGTACATACAAGTTCCTTTTGATGAACAGCATATATGGCGTTATACATCTAGTCGTTTTTGTATAGATGTAGCAAACTCTGTGTTTTATTTACTTGGAACAATTGGTGCGTCAGATACTATTTATCATTACTACATTAAAACAACTAATGATATAGAATCAGGTACAGAATGGGTTGCACCGTCACGATTTCACCCTATTCTTGCTTTTATGGTAGCTGGTTACTACATGAATGGTGTTGATGCAGATGATATTTTTGCACGTATGTCACCTGAAAACAAAATAATGGCTCAAACACTAAAAGCAAGTATGATTGCTTGGGATATGAAGTTACAACTGGAAGCACAGAACGACCAAATACAAATAGCAGATGCAGAAGTAGGGATAGATTTAGGAATGATGTAATATGAAGTCAGTAGAAATAAGAGATTTTCAATACGGCACAATAAACTCAGTAGAAGACCAGTCTATTCCTGTTGCAGCTTCTTCTCGTTCTCTTAACTGGGTAACGGAGGGTACAAAAATATTATTACGTGGTGGGTATGGTCGTTTAGGTATAACTGATAATGAAACAGGACCAATTACAGGACTTCGTGTTGCTAAAAATGTTGGTCTTAATGCTACTACTGAAACAGTATTTAGGAAGCGTGGACTTAAACTTGAATACTACGACACTACAACTAATGACTGGGTAGAGGTAGGAAGTGATATATTTCCTGCTGGTAGCGAAAACGCTCATGTTTCAATGGAAAACTACCACTCTATTACAGGTTCACAACTACATATAAACGGACCAGAAGTGGGACCGTATAAAATAATGGTAGCAAACCCTGATAGCTATATAAGTCTATACGATGAGTCTAAAAACTTTTATGGGTATATTCGTATCAAACAAAATAGAACTTTCTTATGGAACCGAGGTGGTACAACAAAAGACACTACAGGTTTGTATGGTTCAAAGTTAGACAAAGACGAAGCAGGTGACTTTACACAAATAGTTGATGAAGCCATTGGTGCGTCTGGTAGCTCTAATTATACAGGTACACTAGCATTCAAAGCTGGTGACGCTGATAGGAATTGTTTTGAGATAACATTTACAGATGGTACTGAAACATTTATAGACAATCTTGATGGAACACTTACAGGTTCAGAGGGTGGAACTGGAACAATTAACTATACAACAGGTGAGTATGATATTACGTTTAATAGTCCTGCTAGTGGTGCTGTTACTGCTACATATAGATGGGAAGACAGTAGTGACGGAGGAATAGTAGACTTTACTAAAAGCACACCACGAACAGCAGGTGAAGGTTTTATATTTAGACAAGATGATGGAGGAGGTAAGTTTATGAACATTCTCTCTATTGGAGGGACTGAGTATTGTTTACATGAAACGAAAACATGGGCTTTGACACTCTCAGATGATGATACGGAAGCAACAAACCTTATATACCGTGATAGAGTTGGTGTGCCAAACTTCAGAGCTTCGGTAGAAACTGGTGATGGTATTTACTATATAGATGATACTGATAAAAATGACCCACATCTAAGACTACTTTCTTTTGATATGGGTGGTTCTGAGGTTATACCTAAGTCAGTTTCAAAAAGATTAAAACTCAACAACGAAAAAATAGGGTTTAGCTTTATTAGTTACTCATTTGAACAGTCAGCAATGATAGAGTGGGGTGATTTAATAGTATTTGCTTGTCGAACAAGTGATAGTGCGATAAATAACCGTGTATTTACATACAACAAACAAACAGGTGCCATAGATGAGCATGAATACTTTGTAAACTGTTTTGAAATATATAACGGAACACTTATAGCTGGCGACTCTATTTCTGGTAATGTTTCTATATTATTTAATGGACTTGATGATGATGATGCAGAGATATACAACTATTGGGAAGGTGCCTTAACGGACTTAACAATTGCACGTTTAAAGAAGCAAAAGAAAATAATAATACAAGGTGAAATAGGAAAAGAGCAAAATATAAAAGTTTCTTGTTCTGTAGACCGTGGAGAGTTTGTTGATATAGGAATAATAGAAGGTAATGGAACATATGTTGATAGCACACAGAGGGTTATTGTAGGAGCACAAACTGTAGGTGATGGAACTATAGGAGGTAATAGTACAGGAATAGAAGCATACAATTACATGCGTGAGTTTAGTATGCCAACAGGCAATTTTGAAAAGATTAAGCTTCGTTTTGAAGCTACTAAACTTGGTTTTGCGAGTATCTCAACTATTATTCATAAAGATATTCGTGAGAAATGGGCAAGAATATCTAATAAATATAGGTAAACACAAATTATTATTATAAAATAAAGATATGGGATTACTAATAAAAATAGCAACAACACTCCTAGCACCTTTTCTGTTTGTAGGTGCTTCTCTAGGTACGTTTGTTGCACCAGAGCAACCACTTGGAGCTTCACAGGAAATACCTACAACAATCGCTTTCTTTGAAACTACACTTGCGTCTGCAATATCAGACAGCGCAACTTCATTTACACTGACTTCCGCAGTTGATAAAGATGGCACTACTCTTGCAAGCTCAACATACGCTTTTGTGATAGACGAGGGTAGCTCTAATGAGGAGATAGTCCTAGCAGACTGTACTGGTACTGCTTGTACGAACGTAGAGCGAGGTATATCAGTACGAACAGGCAATACCGAGGTTGCTACACTTAAAAAGTCACACAGACGAGGTGCTAGTATAAAGATAACTGACGCTCCTATACTACCTTTGGTTGCTAGAATACTGCGTGGTGAGGGTACGGTAGACTTTACACCTACAGTAGACGGTAACTTGGTAACGAAAGAGTATGTAGATAATCTTGCACTTGGAAGTACTACGGTTTCAGCTACATACGTTGACGATGGTATTGTAGAACTTTCTACAGGTCTACAGGCAGCATCAAGCACACCAACAGACGATAGTGGTAGTCCACTTGTACTGCATACAGGTATATCTACATCAACAGGTGGTACAGCATATACAGTTCCAGTTACAGGAAGTGACGGAACACTTGATGATGATTTTATACCAGCAAGTCTAACAAATATATATAGTAGATTTTATGCGACAACGTCAGTCGGTACAAGTACTTGGAGTGTTCCAAGTGGTGTAAACGGAGTTAAGGTTACAGTCTGTGGTGGTGGCGGTGATGGTTATGGTGGTGATGGTAATGGTGGTGGAGGAAGCGGTTGTGCAATAGGGTGGATAGATGTTAG
>Ga0099850_1001111_pt1 | contig 12526 bp, 6 predicted proteins | sample CB_VirMetaG_5_FD_79182 | JGI IMG/M metagenome (GOLD analysis project Ga0099850, IMG submission 79182) | Freshwater to marine saline gradient viral communities from Chesapeake Bay - CB_1508_1D Viral MetaG | ecosystem: Environmental > Aquatic > Marine > Coastal | place: USA: Chesapeake Bay... | reverse complement strand
TATACTGAACCACAACACCCAACAGCACCATTATATGCAGTTCCATATTCAGGTGCAAATAATATAGTTGGTGAATATGTAGCAAATTCCAACAGTGTACTTGATGGTGTTGAAGTTGGTAAATTTGGGGTATTGGTTGCAAAGAATGGAAACCCAACAGGTAACGCAGAACTTGGTGTTTGGGATACACAAGGTAATTTGATACAAAGTTTTGGAACTTATAATGTAGCAAGTATTACATCTACCTTTCAAAATGCAAATGATTTCCAATGGATAGAACTTAATGTTTCACCTAGCTACACATTACAAGTTGGTGATGTTATAGGTCACAAATACACTGGTGGGAATACTAACAATCACTTATTCCTAAGATATAATTATCAGAACGGTCAATTTGATGGTACTAACACATACACCGCATTAACTACTGGATCGGGAACTGGAACTTGGTCACTAAGAGATACTTCAGATATAGTGTTTAGAATATATTCAACAGAAGCTGGTTCACACACCATAAACCTAGACGGTGCAATAGATGAATACTTTATCGATTCAACAGGTCTAACTTCAAATGAAATCTCAAAGATATATCAGCGAGGAAGCCAAGTCACACCATACACCACAACTGCAACAACGTTCAATGATGGAACCGTTGTCGGTGGAAACGAGTATTTCTACAAGACATATGCCCTCAATGACATAGGTACCAGTGTTGCAAGCAACACTGACAGTGCCGTTGCGGTGTCTCTGGCAAACGCCCCGACCTCTCTGACTTCCAGTATCAATGCAAATGCACATGTCGTTTTGGACTGGGTTCCAAGCTCTGATTTAGGCGGAGGCAGTCTCATATCAATGAACATTCAACGTGATGACGGAAGCGGATTTACAACCATCGCAACCACTTCAAACACTTCCCCGCCCTACACTGATACAACTGTTGTCGCTTCAACCACATATGACTACCGTGTGGCTTCAGTCAATGAAGCGGGAGTTGGGGCATACTCCAATGTGGTAACCATAACTGCTGGAATCCCACCTGATGCAGTTACAACCTTGACTGGTTCAATTCCAGACCCAAACAACAATCCACAAGAAGTACAACTGATATTCAATGAGCCAATCAGTTGGGGAACTGGGGCTCCAACATCATATGAGATTTATGAATCACCAAGCGGATTGCCAAACACTTGGACACAAGTTACAAATCCAAATTATATTGTTGGACAGTTTACAACAAATGTGAACATCTCAACACTGTCACCTCTTACTGATTATTATTACATGGTAAGAGCAGTATCATCACATGGCACAAGTCAGGATTCCAATGTTATCTTTGTAACAACACCAAATGTTCCAGACCAAGTCCCATCTGTGGTGGCATCAATTGATGATCCTGACAACGCCCCACTTGATGTTCATCTTATTTTTGTACAACCAAATAACGGCGGGTCTGCAATCAAGGGCTACCTCATAGAGAGGCATGACAGCGTGTCCAATACTTGGTCAACCCTTGTCGCAAACACTGCAAACACCATTCTGGATTACCATGACACAACCGTGTCGCCAGATACAACATACAAGTACAGGGTGTCTGCAATCAATCCGCTTGGAACTGGTGCTACAAGCCCAGAATCAAACACTGTACTTACACCAACAATCCCAGACTCGCCAACTGGACTTACAGTAACCGCACTGTCTGACACCCAGTTGCAACTTGACTACATCGCACCTGTATTTGATGGACGAAGTGCAGTGCAGGGATACACCATTGAGATTGAAAACCCCCCAAACACTTGGACTCAGGTGGCATCAATACCAGACCTGACATACACCTACACTGGCAATGCTGGTACTGAATACAATTTCAGAGTGAGTGCATACAACAACATCGGCTCTTCTGCACCATCATCTGGTGCTTCTGGATGGACACTTCCATCAGCACCAGCACAGTTTGGAGTCGGTACGATGAGCGGTGACACCCTTACACTGTCATGGCAAAACCCGTCACACACCGTAACTGATTACAAGGTCTACAAAGAGTCTCCAGTTGGAGGTGGCTTTGCACTTGACCAGACAGTATCATATGCAACTGCATGTCCTGTCGGGGTCTGTCAGATGGATGTCACCAACTTGGTGTCTGGTACCAATTACAATTTCTACATTACAGCAGTAAACCTTGGTGGCGAGTCGACTGCCTCAAACCAGTCAGACAACTGGACATCCCCATCCCCGCCATCAAACATCACACTGTCATCAAATCCAAACACTGCAACCCAAGTCACAGTTGATTGGGATGCTCCAAGCGGTACCGTAACTGGCTATATGATTGAGAGAAATGACGGAAGCGGTTGGGTTACAGTTGTCGCAGATACACAGTCGACTGCAACAATATTCATTGATCAAAACCTACAGCTTTCGACCACATACCAGTACAGAATTGCATCATGGAACCTTGGAGGTCAGGGAATTGTGTCCTCTCCTGTAAGCATTACGACATACTCGCCACCTGACCCTCCTACAAACATCTCATCAATTCTTAAAGATCCAATGAGTATTGAGGTGTCTTGGGGTGAAAGTGGAAACCTATACTCAGGTACACTTGCTGGATATAAGATTGAAAGACAGGTAGATGGTGGTGGATGGAACACCATTATTGCAAACACTGCATCGACTTCAAGAATAATGACACAAGGAAATCTAGTTGCAGGCTCTGTCTATGATTACAGAATCTCAGTAATTACTCAAATTGGAACTGGTACTCCTAGCAGTGTAACAACTGGTTCGTTTGTTGATGCAACTCTCACAATGACTGCAACCCCAATTGGAGGAAATACAGTTGAGATAATTCCATCAATTTCATTAAACTCTGCACAACCACCTGTAACTGTAAGTAAATTATGGGTTTACAATGCAGACCCTCAATACAATGAACCAATCACAAAGTATTCTTACAGCAATACAATCAATGAATTTTCATCATATCAATTTCCAGCTATATATGAATACCCAGTAGCACCTCAGACTTATTGGGTAAGGGCTTGGGTGACACAAGATTCTTCAACCTCAATGTTTACCAGTAATTCAGTATCTGTAACACCACTCCAACCATACTCCAATAATATAATGGGGTTAGAACAGCGTAACAACGCAACTGCTGGCAGTGCATTACCATACACCCAATCAGAATTTACATTTATGGCACAGCCTGCAAACTATGACTTGGTTCTAAAATACCAACACATTGACCCAACAATTGAGCCAAAGTTCTACGTATACGAAAATGTGCAAACAACTGTCAATGCAACAGTAGGGCAACTTGACTCACAAAAGGATTATTACATATCTGCATACTTGAATCCAACAGAATTTGATTATGATGTAATCGACTCTGCAACAAATGAGATTCAAATCAAATGTAATGATAACTCACCTGAAACTTGTGGTGAACCAGACAGTGTAGTTGATGATATTCCAAAAGGTGTCGCATCTGAATTTGTGATTCGTTCACACAAAAATCCTGATGCACAGACACAGTTAGGTATTGAACCAATGGGTGATCTGTTTGGATTGCCAATGGTCTTTATCTTCATCATTGGATTAGGAGCAGTGTTTACTGGAAAGAATGCACAAATGGGAATAATCTTCATCGCTGTAACATTGGGTGTGATGGGCTACTTGGGCTACTTGGACTTTGACAATCCAGCGACTACAGACATTGATGAGAATATGATAATGTGGGGATTAATCATACTGATTGCAATTCTTGGTGTGTTCGTAGGTAAGCGGTGGACTTAGAGATTTTAATTTAAATAGATAGTACACAAAACTAAATTCATTGGTATTACCACTTTTTCCATTAAAATTATCTGGCAAACCTGTTGCAATAATCAAGGGAGGTGACAAGACACTACACTTTGTTAAGATTAACAAGTTCGAATCAAAGTATTTTGCAACACAGGATGGAGGGGTATTTGAGTTAGATGACTCTTATGAGTACAGGTACAAGAACACCTCAATTTACTTTTACAACTTTTCAAATCCAAAGCCTTTGAATCTCAAGGCAATGGAAGAGATTGATGATAAACTTCGAGCAATAGGAGACATTGAAATGTTGAACCGTGAAAGATATGTAGACATGGTTGCATCCCAGCCTGATGTTGATGTAGAAAAAATGAACATTCCCCCTGATCATACACGAGATCTGTCTCCAGAAACTAGGCAGTTCCTACAAGATTATTCAACTGATGATGAGGCAACAAAAACAAACATGATGATCAAAGTGTCTCACCAGAAAAAACCAATCAAACAATACTCCAACCCATTGATTAACATGGGAACAAATAGGGGTCATTTTGCTTTCATACAGATTGGTCACAAGAGACTTGACATTACTCCAATGGTCGTACACAATGACAGGGCATACACACAGTACGGTGTCTTTGAATTTACTCGTGACAATTTGTATGCAGTCAAAAAACAAATGATTGGATTTTTTGTACTAAACAGCACTGAAAAAGATCCAGCCAGTCCTCTTCCTAGAAAGGCAAACGGTATGATGAAACACATGATTAAGAAAGGACAATGGAGCAGACTGGAGACATTCTTCAAACCAATTAACGCCGATAAAAAAAAAGCTTACAAACCAAATGGAAAAAATGTTTCAATATCTTCAGAGAAAAGCTTGGCACAGTTTGTGTCAGACTCACCGTCCATTTTCCATACTACACTAAACGAGATTTACGAGGGAGCACAGGCAGTAAACACAGAACTGTCAGACCCACTAAAGAAAGCAATTCCGATAATAGTAATCATGGCAGGGCTGATGGGATTCGTGATGTTAGTCTCAAACCTACCTCCGATAATGGACAAGATAGCAGAACTAACTGGTACGGCTCCACCAAAAATCGTTTACTTGACACCCGACCAAGCTGGAAGAGCTGGTTTGAACGTAAATGAGATACCAGTTGCTCCACCATACGATGAGAGTGGAAATATAGTGTATGATGCGAACGGATTGCCGACAAATCCAGAGAATGCTATCTCGCCTGATATTACACTTGAGGGTGGAGAACCAATAGCACCAATCGACACTGAGCCACCAGACCTTTTGGTACCTGAAGACTATACGTTAGAGTCACTTACTCCAAACGGAATGAAAGTCAATTACGATGTATCATCAACTGACCCTACTGCAAAGATAACATGCAGTCCAGTATCAGGTAAGGTGCTTCCAATTGGTGAGAATACAATATTTTGTGAGGCAGTAGATGAGGCTGGCAATAAGACAGTTGATTCGTTTACTGTGACCATTGAGGGTGAAGAAAGACCTTTAGGTTTTACAATAATACCACCTTTACCGTAATTAAATTTTAAATTCTATACATAATCAAACAAACTGTGGTAACTGTCGAAGAGAAACTTGTAATGTGTGAGGCAGAATTAGGACGAGAATGTGCTTGTTGGGAAGTTGGAGCATGTCAATTTGCATCAGATCCGTTATCTACAATGATTCAGCCTTTTGAATCAATCTTTGCTGGACTAAGTTTTGTGATATTTTGGGGATTAATCATATCGATTCTTTGGCTTAGAACACATAACCCTATGATAACTGGTCTGATCGGTGTGGCAATGTCTGGTGCATTCATCGCAACTGGAGAACAGATTGTACCTGAAATGGACAAGGCGATAAGTATTGGTGGAATATTATTGTTGCTCAGTATGGGAATATCTCTGTATCAGATCATAACCAGTAGGATTTATGCACCTCCTAATTGAGATTTAATTTTATATTCTTGTAATTTGGTGTAAAAATATGTCTTTTGATGGTATGGCTACCAGTAATGGTGCAGTTACTGACAGACTTTTGTACCTGATTGACCAGTCTGGTCAATATAAGCATGTCTTGTACAGGACATTGAACCTACCAAAAGGTGGAGTAAGGTCAGTGTATAAGATTGAACAACTTAACTTGTTACCACTTATTTCAAACCCACAAAGACAACGCACCATCAAGAAAATTATAGAGGTGTTCACAAACACACTGATTTCAACTAGTTCTCTTAACGGTTGGAATATGGATAAGCTTACAGAAACTAAAGTCAGACAAATCAACGAAGATGTATCTTCAAAGAAACCAAAGGGACTGTTTGGTGGTTAGATTAGAAATCGTGTCAGGCTGTAAACATATGCACATTACAAACAATACACGTACGTCTGGAACACCTTATCTCAAAGGCTACTGCCCAGAATGCAAGTCATTTGTATATACTGAAAAGAACTTCTGCATATGTTGTAGAAAGCGTGTAGTCCACAAAAACCACTACATATGGTTAAAACGTGTACTAAACAAAGCCCTTGCTGAAAATTCACAATTGCTGGACTCTTACAAATTAAACACAATAAAGAATGTACCTTGTATTAAGGTGCAGTTCAGGGATCAAGAATACCTAATAACCATAAAAGCACTGATCACCTACTCTACAAATGGTTACAATTCACAGACCATTGATAAACTACAGGACTCTGTAATTCAGGTAAGACGTACCAAAAAGGGCAGAAAAGTCATTTAATTTTATATACTATTCCACAAAGTCGAATTATGACAACATGGAAAGCATATGATGTAAAAGCCAAAAAGACTTGTACCATTAAAAATCCTAAAGTTGAAAGACTAAAGAATGGCATGTATGCAGTCAAAGGCAAATCATCCATTACTGGAAATACAGTTTATAGAATTGTTGGTAAGCAGAAACCAACTCTATAATTTTTTTAATTTTAAATTCTAGCCTTATACTATTATTATATGGCAAAAAAATTTTTTGATTATACCAACCCACTTAACATCAAGCAAGCTGGAGGATACGTCAAGACTACAGGATTGTCCATTGATTTTAATGCATTAACCGGTGGCGGTAGTAATGCTAAATTAACCAAAATTTCAAAGAGCCGAGCCAGTGCAATTTCAGCATTCTGGACTAGTGGTGGAGGCAATGCAAGCATGTCACAGGCAAACTCCATTAGAAAACAGTTAGGTCAGAAACCAATTGAGGTAAAGACACGTAGACGAAGACAAGGAAGATACACCACATATACAACTGGTGACGTTGCTGGAACAATTACTGAACACCAGAAAAAGGTAGGGATTACAAAGTGGGCAAAGAACTTTGGTCTGAAAATCGATCCTAACAAGAAAGTTACAGTTCAGACAGGTATAAAGACAGAGAGAAAATCATACAGTACAACCATACACAATGGCAGAAGAGTGTACGGCAGTTATTATTACGATGTTCCAATTACAGAGCAAGTAAAATTCAAGGATGCAACGTCGGCATATCAGACAGAGTTCCTATATGAAAAATTCAACAAAGAACTTGCTGTCAAAAAATCAAGGTATTTGAAATTATTTGAGCCAACTGAAAAGGAATTAAATGAAGAAATTTCAGCCGTTGACAACTCAATTAATTCGCTAAAATCACAAGAGAAAAAGATGACATTTTACAGGTATCGTTCAGGTTCGTCCGATGCAAGGGCACAAGCAGAAAGGGTAGCACCCATACGCAAGGCAATCAAAGAAAAAGAAGATAAAAAGAAACAACTTAAACAAGCATTAGAAAATGCCAATTACTCTTACTACTCAGTTTCAGACAAACAGCTTGATGATGCTGAAAAATACAAGAAAGATCTGATTGGTGCAATCAAGGAGACAGATAAGACAACTGATGAGATGCTACGAAAATTACCAAGTGGCAAACCTGATGTTGACTCTCATAAAAAATACGAGGAATGGAGATTAAACAAATTAGAAAGTGAGTATGATGAGGAACTAGAAGAATACAAAGATGCAGTTGATAAAACTGTAAGGCGTGAGGAAACATTCAATAGATATTCTCAGACATCTCGTCCAAAATTAAACCCAGTAAAACTAGCCAAAGGTAATGTGAAAAGAAATACCATGCGAACCCCAACATTATCTAAACAACGTGGTACGTTAGGAGTTACACCATCTGGGAGATTTGCTAGATGGTAAGTAAACGTGGTCAGGATATACTAAATGCCTACTATAATTACAAAAGTGGAAACAACCCCACTGGGTCTGTGCAAAATACAGTAAGTTCAAAAGATGTTGAGACTGCACAAGCAGTTTACAATCACAAGCAGTCAGAACTTCAGATTAACCAGATTGACAGACAACTCGATGACATCACAACCAGACTGGATGAAAAAACAAACGACTACCGTATGAGAAATCCAGACCAAGACATGGCTCAGGTTAATTTAAAACTGCGTTCACAAGACCCTGCTTATGGCAGTCTGTTAGATGACAGACAAAATTTACTGGAACAAAAACAGTTACTGCAAGACAGGGTTTTTGCATCTGAAAGAATAATAGAAAAGGACATAATTGGCAGTGCCCAGCAATCATTTTCAGGTATTAGTAATTCACATCCAATGGATTCAAGACCTGTAATTCCAAGCAATGCACCAAAGTATAACACTACATTTGGACAGAATACTGTTAGCAATGATAATGGGTTAATCCATCCAAAGTCAACCGAGGGGCAGACAATTCAGGCAATATATGACAGGCAGACCCAAGACAGAATTGACAACGCAGTACAATCAAACTATTTCTGGCAGTTGACGACTGGCAAGGTTCCAGTTGGGAAAGCACTGTACAGTCCTGAAACAACCAACACCTACTATTACAAAGATCAAAAACTTTCAGACATGAAAGACAAGGACACACGTATGGCACTAACTGAACAATTCCTCAAAGAAAGAGGACAAAGTATGGATACTCCAATTGGTGAAGTAAAGTTTTCACCAACAAAATACACTCAGGCAAGAGAGCAGGCAATCAAGTCTGCCGAGTCTGACTTTGCTGAGACACAAATCCCGATGGGTGACTTGAGGGATTTGATTCCAGATCAAACTAAAAAAGGGGATTACTCTGGCTATATTCCACCTGAACAATACCGCAAACAACTTCTATCCCCCCAAAATAACACCCCTTATCAGTACAATTCTGATGAGAGTTTAAAGGACTCTGGCAAAATATACGAGCAAGGATTCGGTGAGACTTGGAAGTTATCACCGCCAATGACTAGTGAATTATCAATACTCATGTTCGGTACACCAAGTTTTGCTGGTCAGCAACTAAAGACTGAGAAAGAGGTTGTCATTGACAGACCAGTTTCGCTTGCTGGTTTCTCTGCATTGTTTGAAACTGAAAAGAAAAACGACACTGCCATCATGGGTAGTGGCAATGTTCCATCCTTTATTGGAGGAGCCAACCTGTTCAAATCATGGGGTAAACAGGAGCTTGATGATATTGCACAAAAAACAAAAGTGCCAAACGAGGCAATAATTCAAGGTGATTACTCACCAACTGAAGAATTAGACTGGACTGGGAATAAGATTTCAGAAATTCCTGATGACCCTTGGGAGCAAGTAAAGAAAGGATTGATTGCAGAACCATTTAACATTGTACAAACTGGTAAACAACTTGTAAGTGGTAAGGAACAAAAGTTTGCCCCAACCATTATTGGTGATCTTGCTGATGCGTTTAGTTCTGGTAAGATAGAATACAAGGATTACACTGACAACTTTGGACAAAACGTTGGAATATTTTTTGATAACACTGGTAGAACCATCAGTGGATTTGCAGACCCTCAAGTACAATCACAGATTGGTGAGAAACTAGGTAAAGTAGGTGAGAGGATGCAAGAGTATCCTATCTATTATCTTTCAACAGGTGCAGTTGAGATTGGTTCAATGGTTGTACCTGTTGGAAAAATTGCAACAGCCACAAAACAGATAAGCAAAGGTGCAATTGCTGGTACCCGTTCTATAGTTAAAACCAAAGACCTTGCCCAGACTGGCGATGTGGTACGACAGGCTATGAAAACAGATGAGGCAAAAGTCATGGAGCAGATTAATGCAATACTTCCAGAAAATGCAATGAAGATTCAAAAGGTAATTCTAAAGGGCAAGAATGCTGGGGTCTATGTTGAAAAGGATACCCTAAACTACTCATGGTTAAACAAACTAACAACCAAAATCAACAAACTCGAAAGAGTTGACATGATTGTAGATGAAACAGGAAAACCAGTGATGCAAGTAATGAGCAAGGCAAAGAAGCAAGAGTTTTACAATATCCGAGAAAAATACGGTTTAGAAAACATTCCACAGTTTGATGTCTTACCAGAATATTCCAGCAAGACTGGTGTAAATGTCTCTGGTTGGTCAATGAAAGTTTATGCTGAAACAGGTGCAGATGTTGCAAACATTTACGGTAGAATAGACAGTTTTCTTGCAAACCAAAACATTGCAAGAACATATTCAAAAGCAGATGATGCACAGAGAGTAGCACGAAATGAGGGTGCAATTATCCATCTACCTGAATCAATCGTTAACGATAAGACGAAACTTACAGAGTTTACAAGTGATCTTAGAAAACTGATGAACACCTATGACAAGGGCGGAAAGATACAGGGTGCCAGAAATATCAGTGAGATAAAGTCCACCAAAGGAAAGATTACTGACTGGCGTAGGTTCGGTGGAGATGATGCAATATCTTACTCTTATGACTTGAAAAAAGCTCGCACCAATACTGGTGACAATGCTGTGGATATGACAAAAAGAGATTACATTAAATTACGAACCCAAAACCCAACCAGTTACAATATCCCAGACAATAAGGACATCTTTGAGGGTCTGGTCTTGGAGACTCCAAAGTACAAGACAGTAAAGGGAATGCAAAGAACAGATGAATTCCAAACAATAGAAAAACTTGGTAAGGGAAAGTATGTTGTAAACCTATCATTTGAGACTGAAAAGACAGGAATGGGATATGCAGTTTTTAACTTAAAACAAGACAAGGCTGTTTTGGTACCAAAACAATTTGCACCTGATGCTAAAAATCCAAAACTTGCAATATCCACATCAAAGGGATTATTTGATGCTGAACAATGGGGTGCAATTTACACAATTGACGGCAAGGTTCTACGCTCCAAAGGTGTAAACGAGCAACTCTTCAAGGCTGGTCTGAAACGAGCCGTAAAAGAATCAGAATCTGGCATGGTCGATGAGTCATTTCTCAAAATGCTTGGTGACAGTGATGACATGCAAAAAGGAATGAACATACTAAAACAAGACTCTGGATTAACTGACAAGTTAAAGATTAACCCAAACACTGACAGTGTTATTACTGCAAAAACAAAGGTTGCACAAACAGAAGAACTGGCACAAATCAAAAACTTTGATGATATGTATGAGAGGACACCTGTGTGGGCTACACCATCAAGTAGCAACCCAATATTTTTGGGTCAGGGGGCAGATACGCTCTACAAAGATGCAATAACAAGAGGTGCAGATGCTGGTTTGATTGCCAGAGCAAAAGACAAGTTCTGGTATGGATTGGGTGTTGACAAACCACTTCCAAAACTAATTGATGCCAATCTGACAAAGGAAGAAACAAGACAGTACATCAGCCGAAACGTTGCATTACGAAACTTTGCACTAAAACAGATTAACAAGATTCCAGCATTTGGAGAAAATACCAAACTAGGTAAGATGTTAAAAGACAAAGGCTGGATGAATCCAAAGTTTGAGCCATTGAATCAAGAAGTCTATACGAGTGGATTTGCTGGAAGATCAAAATTAGACAAACTTGTTGCACAAAGAGATGAGCTTAAGAGAAAAGTATTGTCTGCTGATGGAACATTTGAGGATCAAAGACTATTAAACAAAATTGAAAAGGACATTGCCAAGACAGAAAAGGAGACAATGTTTTCTGAGAGTGACCAGTGGTTCAAACTAGTAGAGGAGGATGGACAGTATGTGGTGGCAACAAAGAAGACAAAGAGTGGGGTTGATGAGGTAATCAATACCACTGATGAATACAAGAAACTGATACAACGTCAGAAAAAACGATTGGAGGGAGCACAGAAAGTATCTGATTTAAGATCAATGAAGTACAGTAAAGGACTAGAGACTGACAAGAGTGTAACCGCCATCCAAGAGATGACCTATGGATACACGCTACAGATTACAAAAAAAATCAAGACACTTAGAAACAAAAGAAAAGCACTCAAAAAGAAATTAAAATCTGGAAGATCATCTACAGGTAGTAAATTAGATCAAGGTGCAATTGATGATATTAAAATAAAATTAGATGAAGTGGATGCAGAAATTGCAAGTGTTGAGGCAAGTAAAAGAACAGACCCGATTTTACAAAAATACCAAACTGCATTAAATGAATTAAAAAAGAACACCAGTGTAGCATTTGAGAAAAGAATAATGAGAACTGTGAAAAAATACAGTGATGATGCGTTAGAAAAAGATTATAATTTATTTCAAAAAGAGAATTTCAAACTAAGCAAAGAGTCCAACACATATGCATTCAACCGTGATGCAGTGAATCTTCCACAGATTAAATTCCGTGACCCGATTGGAAAGAGAAAATCAAAACAATCTCTTAACGATGCACTAAAAGATGAGACATCAATTAACAACGAATTAAAAG